>Ga0222717_10004187_pt1 | contig 10694 bp, 17 predicted proteins | sample C33_18DmetaG_FD_165053 | JGI IMG/M metagenome (GOLD analysis project Ga0222717, IMG submission 165053) | Estuarine water microbial communities from San Francisco Bay, California, United States - C33_18D | ecosystem: Environmental > Aquatic > Marine > Unclassified | place: USA: California...
ACTACGGCTTCTGAGACTACATACCACTGTGGACTCTCCAGACTGAGTGGTCGTGGCATTGTTGGCTGAATGATTTCAATCTCTACAGGCTTTGATACGACCTGAATTACCTTCTCTGGTTCTGCACCAATTCCCCATTTACCAAGAACTGAACAACCACTAATCAGGCTTATAGTCGTTAAGATCAGCAATGTTCTTGCTATCATTCTCTATCTCCTCAAAAATCTTTTTTGTCGCTTTATTAGTTCGATTCGTTATCAGACCTGGCTTGGCAAGAGCAAGTTTATCCAGATTGTGACGAGCAAAGATTGCCATATAACGATCTTTCTCTGCATTGATTTCAGAATTCTTTTGCGACAGGTTTGTAAGGGCTGCAGCTTGTGTCTCAAATGCCTCTTTCATGGCACCCATTGCAGCCTTCTGTTCTTCGACTGCGAATTCCATCTTTTCGACATTACCCTTTAGAACTAGATTATTGGCCTCGAGAATTTGGTTTTGTTGATAGAACCAACCAGCTGCACCACCCAAAGCCATTATAATTACAAATAATATTTGATACATTATTCTTCCTCAATCCGATAATTCAGGCCACCGTTTGCCTTAATATTAACAGTTTTCTTTTCGGCAGTAACGAAGCTGAGTTCCTTCCAAGTAGATTTGATCACCTTGGGTACGTGTTCATAAACAACATCGTCTAGGTTACCAAACTTAGAGTCATACGAGACAGTGACCTTAAACGTAGGTTTTGCAGTCCACCATTTCCATGACCATACTATCGCTTTAAACGGAGCGGTAGCGATTACTACCAACCCCGTCCAAATTTTCTTAAAGAAAGTGCTAACCCAAGGGTATAACTTATTCATAATCAAAGACCAAAATTATTTCTTCTTTTTGGACTCTTCTTTTTCTTCTTCATCAGACTCGTCTTCAGCTTCATCTTCTTCAGCTTCGTCCTCGTCCTTTTCTTCTTCTTCCTCGTCGTCCATCTCAGCCTTCATTTTGGCATTGACTTTCTCTTCAAGGGCAGCAGAGATGCGAGTGCGGACTTCCTCTTCGAAAGCCTCTTTCATTTGAACTGGGTTCTCAGCGAGAGCCTCAGCAATAATTTTTTCAACGGACATGATTTTCTCCTTTAGATTTATATTAAACTAACTTATTATTTATACAGCTTCTAATCTTTCCATGAGTCTATTGGCACGAGGACCAACTTGACGAGCCCAGAGAGAATCTAATCCTTCTGGAGCTGCACCGGCATAATCGCCTTCAATAAGCTTTGCGTTAAAATTCTTAAATTTACTTAGACGTGGTCGTCCAAGATTGAACAGCATGTTGACGAGAACCTCTTGTACTTCGCCTGGGAATCCTTCCCAGTCATCTCCGTATAGAGTAACACACTCATCAATTGCGATGTTAAGGTCACGTTCAAAGCATTCTCGAACTCTTTCTTCAGTAACAGGAGTTCCGACATCTTGTCCATGTTCCGGGTCGGACTCGAGTACCAAGTGGCCCACTCCGAAAGTAGGATATCCAAGGTGATCTTCGTAGATTTCATATACTACACCTTCATCGATTTTAAGTTGTTCAAATACTGATTCTCTGTTCATTTTATTTCCTTTGCGGTTTCTTTGAACGATTTCAACGTTCTTTTCTTATGTCTTTTTTGTGCTGCCTTGGACATGTGATTGCCATCCATACCAGCGATATTACCACTACCTACGTTATTAGCAGGAGCCTCTTCATCTTTAGGTACACAATTGGGAACCATCTTGTTTCCCTTTTTCTTCATACCTACTTGCTTATGAGAGTCCCAGCAAGGATCTCCTGCCGCTTCTTCTAACTCTACGTAGTTCAGATACCACTCTTCAAAACCTTCACATGCCAAATTTAAATCTTCGTCGGTGTGGCTCTCGTTCAAGACATTTTCGTCTGAGAATGTTTTGTATTCTTTGATGAGCCACAATGCAGCTGCATAAGACCCAAGACGCGATGAACCGCCTGGCAATTTTGCCAAGAGCTTTTTGATGTTGAGTATCATCTGATCAAACACACCGAAGGCCTGTCGTTGAGCCTTTTTGGTGAATTGTTTACGCTTAATCAGGATGTTACCTTGATCATCAATAATTCCCTGTTCGAAAGCAGGCCACTTATTGTACGGAGTAACCAACTTACGAATGAATTGAAAGACTAAAAATAAGTCTACGACCATGTTAGATCCCTATCAGCGTATCTACTATTTTTTGATCAGACGAGATACTGTCAGCATTAATTTGAAGTTCTTCGTACATCACAATCCTTGGCATGTAATTAAGGTATACTACAAATGGTTTTAAATATTCATGAAACTCTTTTAGTTTCATAAACAGCATATTCGTAGCAGCCGGGCCAAATACATTATACAATACAATTAAATGATTTAGAATCAACCTTTCTTTTAACTCATCCTCGTGTCTGTAACGACCAAAGAGTTTTCTGAGATATTGAAATCGCTTCAAATCCTCTTCGAACTCGGTCATCTCAGTACACTGAGGGTTGTCGTAATGCTTCATAGCATATAGCAGAAAGGTTGATTCTGTCAAATTCATAATAAAGAAAAAACTTTTTTAATCAGCAACAATAGCGTCGTCAGTCACACCTGTAACACCAAGGTCACCAGCATCACCAGAAGATACCTTAAATACACAAAGTGGCTCTGCCTTGTGACGGACATTACCATTTTGATCGGTATAAGTGTGATACAAGTTCCAACCAGGTGTGTTGAGACCTTTTGCACGGTTAGATGCAACTTGTGCCTCAGTCACGTCGACTAGTACTGCATTATCAATGTCATTGGACTTATTAGTATTGTTGGCATCATCTTCAAGCCACTTAGGTGCGCCTGCAAGATTATCCGTTTTTGCCCATAGTGCCATTGTTATTCTCCTTTATGTACTTGGGTTTGGTTTACTATCTATGATTCTTTTTTGGCCGGAGCCTTCTTCTTAGGAGCTGCTTTCTTTTTAGGAGCTGCTTTCTTCTTAGGTGCAGCTTTCTTGGGAGCAGGCTTCTCTTTCACGGGAGGGGTAGCAGGAACAACAGGTTCCCTAGGATCATCCGTCCCAAAGCATCGTTTAAACAGATCTGTCAAAAGTGCAATCATTGTATAACTCCTTATTAATCAAAATTGTCTAGCATTGCGAGAATCTGCTTGGTGGTCAATCCCAAGCGCCGCAGTTTGCGTGCTGCCATTTCCCTCGTGATGAGGTCGTCTCGCACTTGCATTGCCACAAATTCAATCTCTTTACTGTCTTTACTGGCGCGTATTGCCTTGCCCATCTTTTTAATCTTACTAGCGGACATGGTACCACATGAACTTTCGTTAGTATCGACCAAATCGGCGTCTTCGACCTTATATTCTTTACCGGCGAACATAAATTTTGCATCGCCCTTTTCTTTTGCCATCTTAGCAGCATACATGAATTGCTTCTTGTCTTCTGACTTGACAGCCTTGGAGATTGCAGCTCTGCGCTTCTTCAGATACTTATCTGAATCATCTACATCACCATCATTGTCGACATCATCGTCTTCTTTACCGACTGGGTCGAGCTTCTTTGCTTCTGCCATATGATAGCCTTTGTCATCACAGTGTTCACAGCCTTTGCCTTCACACTTGGGACACTCTACCTTTTCACCTTCATCTTCAACAGTTACCTTTTTGCCTTCAAGCAGGTCCAGTACCATTTCATCGATTTTATCTTTGAACGACATTTTTTTTATCTCCGTAAGATCTGTATTTGAGTTTATTTATCTATTGGCGTGATTCGAATAACGAGATCATCCACACCTTTTATAATTCTATGATACTCACCAGGGTCTATTCTGAATTTCTGACCTGGCACTAATAACCAAGGTAAAGCATTTTCCCATTGGAATTGCCAACCATTGCCTCGCATTACCTCAATTTGTCGATATTCTTGGTCTCGATGCCAGACGTAATGAGAATCCTCTGCATCGATACTGAATGTTCTAAAATTGTATTTGTCAACCCGTTCATCAAAGTACGGTTTACCAGAAGTAATCTCCACCACCTTTCAGCCCCAAATCACTAGCATATTTCGGTAATCGACAAGCCCAATAGCCGGGTGTCATCTTATCCGATTTCGTATCACAACTATGTCTTGCAGCAAATGATGCTGCTGCACCTCTATCATTTATCTTAGAGGTAAGACCACCCTTTTCATCACCAAATTCAATCTTTTTAATATTTCCGGTTTTGGGGTTCTTTACATAAACCACGTATTTCTTTTTACCGGAGCTACGCTTTGGTGAATTTAATTCTGGTTCTTTCTCTTCCTGAAATTCAATCATCGGTCGCTCAAGAGGAACAGTGATGCCCTCATAGAGACCAAACTCTGTCTTTAAACCCGAGTGTTCGCCGAATGATTTCATCCGAATTTCTTGGCGAATGCTTTTAGATCAAGAGTTTCGAAACCACCAAACTCATCTACCACTCTAAAAGCAAGTTTTCCTTTATTCTCAACCGGCTTTGCAGAAAAAGATGTCAATCCAGATTTGAGACCACTGATCTCGTTACCCTTGATAACCATTTTTTTAATCTTGGGTGCCTTAGCTTCTTCTACTTCTTCAACTGATTCAATAACACCTCGCTTAACCATACCTAACGCATCAAAAATATCCATAACCTGATCTCTAAGGTCTGTATCTAATGCTCTTATAGCACCTTGGAATACTTTCTTATTACCAGATCTATATAGCTTTTCGATACGTCTTATATCTTTCTGATCTCGGCCTTTCATTTTGTTACCAAGATCATTTAAACCTTGAACAGCTTTACCTACTTTAGGATCGGCTGCTTCTAAAACCTCTTCTTCGTTAACGCTAAACTGATTCTTATTAATGATCTTGGCAGCTGCTCGTGTTTTTGCATCATACTTCTTAGGAAAATCATCGATGTCCATACGTTGCTGCCCGACAGACATTCGGTTTTTCTTTCCGAGGGCAGTAATATATTTTACTGCTGCTTTGTGCTCAGCATCACCCATCTTCTCGTCAACCTGCTCGACTTCTTCGTTAACGCCAACCTCTTTCTTTGAGAGCTTGGTGAGAATATCCAAAATCTGTGGAGGTCGAGTTCCAGCCTGCATCAGTGCCTGGTTAATATCACCCCACTGATAGAGCTCTTTATCGCCTCTTTTCTTGTACTTACCAGGTGCCTCAGAGAGATCTTCCGGTGACTCCGAAATGAATGTGGTAAAGTTTTTCATTTTTTGCTCCGTGTATATTCTTTAAATGATTGTGTTCCGGGAGTGTCTTTCTTAAGCTTTTTTGTAAGCTCTGGAGTACCTTCGTCTCCGGCTCCATGTTCTTCTTTTGCAAACCCTTGGTAATTCATTAGGTGTTTTGGCATGATGCCATCTTTCACCATATCTTTGAAAACCTTATCGAGGGCTCTGACATCAAGATCGTGAATTTTAGCAGTCCTGACGAGATTTCTTTCTGCGTTGTGTGGATTCTTTTTGCGAAGATCTAAAAACGTACGAACGGCTTTCTTGTATGCCCTACCATTTAATTTTCTATCTAGGTATCGTATCAGATCTGGCATCATAGTCTTCATTGTACTATCGCCACCAAATGCTCTCTCATCTAACTTGCCACCGGCATCAGCGAATGCAGCGACAGCCATCTGTTGTCTTTTCTTAACGTCTTTACCTTTAAACTGAGGAGCGTCCGATTTTTGAAAGTCATCAATCCACGCAGCAAGACCATCAGATACTTTAAGCTTCTCGTCTAATGTTTCTTCCTTAATTCCCCGAGCTTTCTTTTGAGCTGAAACCCATTTCTTAGCGATAGGTGATTTGGGATCTTTTGCAGCCCATTTACCCACGTCTTTATATGCTCTCAGAGCAGTAGCTTCGATATCACTACCACTAGAATTATCTATCACCATTAGATTGTTTCTGAAAAAACCTTGAAATCTTCCAATGTTATTTTGTACTGCTTTCCACATTTTTATTACCTTATCGTCAGGCAATGATCGTGGTCGCATTTTATTTCTTTCTAATGCAGTATCTAGGTCTGTGTTTACAAACAGCATTTTAACTTCATAACCTAGGGCTCTCAGACCCTCTGCTTGAGTTGCGATCTTATCGTAATCTTTACCAGTACCATCAATGACCAAACCAAGTCGGCCGTTGATTGCTTGCTTTAATTGCATACCAGTTAATTTCTTTGCCTGGGCTCTGGCTTTCTGACCCTGAGGGCTCATTAAACCTTGCGGTGTGAGAGCCACTCCAGCCTTGGCGAGAGCAGCCTCAAATGCGGGGTCGGAATTAATAAGTTTAAATCCGTGTGCAAGTAAAGATGCCTTACCAACAACAAATGATTTACCAGAACCTGGGCCACCAGCTAAGAAAACAGCCTTAAAGATTGCTGGGTCATTAATACCCTCTTCAAGTTCTGGTGTTTCAGATTCGTAAAAGTTTTTGAAATTAGAAATCATATCCTATTTAACCTTAGCAGCAAGATCCTTATCTGCCTTGCCCCATGTTCCTTTAGATTTAGTAGCAAAACTATTTACTCTTGCGAGACCCCATTGAGCTGGAGTTGTGCCAGGTCTATGACCCGTTCTCCAAGCTGCAACACCACGATCAAATACTTTCTTTAAAATTCCATAAGGCATCCCTGACTTTGCAGCCTTATCTTTTAATGCCTTTTCTGGGTTACTCTCAAAGATAAACTCAACAGATTCTGCAAGATCAAGTACCTCTGACATAATATCAAATTCTTCGGTCTTAGTAGCTACGAGTACCTTTTCAAATTCAGCCTGTTGCTTGAGCCACTTTTCTTTCCATGCCTTATAGACCTTAAAGCGATTGTCGAATTTAACTCCGCCCTTTCCGGCCATTAGCATGTGTGGCCGCTTTTTTGGCATCATATCTCTCTTTGAAGCCTCCGTGACCTCATTGCGCTTGCTTTTCTGATATGCCTTGTATTCTTTACGTCTCTCTGCATCTGCTTTCTTCTCGGCAGGAGTCATCTGAGATACTGGTTTCTTGCGCTCACCGTACATATCCTTGAATTTCTTGGTATGCTTAGATGGTTTGGTTCCTTTTTCTCGAGCTTCTTTATCACCAGGTGCATCAGTGTATGCTGACGGGTTGTCATCATTCACCTTGGTCTTTCTTTTGAAATGTGCCTCACGATCGTCTTTCTTATCTTGTGCAACACCTGTGTAGTATTTTGAGGATTCTTCAACGTCAATTTTCTTTGACATTCTTTCCTTTTCTGCTGCCTTGACGGCAGGTAATTTCTTCTTCACCATATTCTTAATTTTGGCAGAAGAAATTTTCTTAATCTTCTTTTCGATTGCCTGTTTCTGAGATATGGAAAGATCAGCGTAATTCTTACCCTTTGCAAACTTATCCTTTAGGGCTTTCTGTACCTGCTTTTCAGCACGACCTTTTAACTTCTCCTTTCCAGCCTTTTTCTTCATTGATCGAGCTCTTGCACGAGCAATCTTCTTGCCATGTTTCTTCATGACGATGGCTCTCTTTCTGCGTTGAGCCATATCCATAACCTCATCTAAGGTCATTTCTTCGTTAATATCTTCATCGATACCCATACCATTCCTCACTGCATCGAATACTTGTTGTGCTTTAGATTGTAATCTTTTAGGAAGACCTTTCTTAAATGTATTAAGATCATCATCTGCCGCTAGAGCTCTCATCTTAGAGGCTGACATACCAGATACGTCATCGGCGTCTGGGTCTCGTTCTCCCGCAGAGATAACCTCTATTGAATCAAATGTGTAGTCTTTACCATTGTACTTATTTAAGAGTGTTCTAAACTCTCCCACACGATCTGAACCCACGACCAGAACCATATTCTTATATTGTCTTTGCAATTGAGCAGCAACTTGAATAATGGTCTTTGCGGATGATTTCACAACGATTTTACCAAATGCTGCTTGAGCAAACTTGATCTTATCATCGTATGAAAGGGGGTTCTTTTTGGGATCTGAGGAATGTGAAAGATAGATTGCTGGGACAGCCTTTCTGGCTTTTGCCTCTGAAGCTACCTTAAGGGCTAATTTTTCATGCCCTGATGTCACGGGGTTCATTCTGCCCCACGATACTACAACAGTATCCGATCTGACTGCCTCGTCAAGTTCTGGTTTCGTGTTGATATATTTCGAACCATTTTTGATAGCAGTAGCATCTTTCTTTTTGGACGATTTCTTCTTCTTAGCTTCCGGTTCCATCTTTCCCTTGGCCTTATTGTTTGAATAGAGATAACTGTTATATTTATAATAAAATGAGTCTTTATTTCGATTTTGTGGTGTTGACAGGGTGATGAGTTGCGCCATCTCCCGTATAGTTTTGTCCAAACGATTCAATCCACTTATAATTCATCACAGAAGAACACTCCCATATCGTTGAGTCGCGTACCCAACCAATTGCAGCAGTGGGATCCATAATTGCCATCGGTACATCTGTGAAACCCTTTCTACTACCAAGAAAGTACATATTATCAACAGCGGATACAACACCCTTTACTTCGATATCATTTAACATATCTGTGGCTGCATGCCATGAGATTGCATATGCGTGTGCCCCTTCATGCCCATGAATTCTTCGCAGATATCTTGGTGATCCTGATGCTACATGATCAAATTTTTCAATGTCTGGAGCCTTATAACCAAGTACAACAATTTCACCATTGCGGACAGGTACTGGTCTTGGGTCATGTAACATAATTGCATCATGCTCAAGAATCACGGCTGTTTCTTTATTATCACGAATTTTTTTCCATATCTTGGCATGGCCGGCCGTACAAAGTTGTGCTGCAGCCACCCAGCTGGTTCGATTAATATGTCTCTTTAGACCAATCGAATTCCATGCTGCATTCGGATCCACCTGGTAGAAACCTTCAAAGTATTCCCACGGTAATCCTACTTTGTCGCAAGATTCTGCTGCAGTCTTTGCATAGGCATAAGATGTCTCAGTTGGTACTCTGAGAATATAAGCCTTTTCAATTGTACTTCTACCTCTATCTACGTCTGTCATGATAATTGCAGTCCTGTTTCCAATTCAATAATTTTTTCAAAATCTTTTTCATAATATCTTTTTACTGCGTCCATTGTTTTCTGGTCGTAGTATTGATCAATCAAATCAGCGTCTTTTGGTGTAAAACCTGATTTAAATTTTTGCAGATCGTTCTGTGGTACTACGTTATGCTGTTTGGCAAATGCATCCACATATCTATCTAGTTTATTATATAACCACCAATCGCCATAGTCAACATCACCGACCCGGGCATAATCTGTCTGAAGTATTCTATTCGATGGATCTGATTCGTGTCTACCCTCTTTAAACAGATGCCTAAATTCACGGACACTCTTTTCTCGGCCTCGTCTCAAAAAGAAATAGAGGCTTAATTGTCTCATCAACGGATCACGAATTACTGATATGATTCGCTTACTGGCCAATTCACTTGGACCGATAACCTTATTACGGAATAACTCATCAAGCGTTAAATGAATAAATCGATAATTCAATTGGTATTTTTTGAGAAGTCGAGGGTCGACATTATGACTTGGAATGCCACAGTCATTGACCTCAGTCCATTTATCATCCATATCGCAGAAATTTTGTACAAAGAATTGAGCAAGACTAGAGCTTGCATTCTTCGGGATTCTGAGATATACAAAATTGTATCGTTCACATATTACCATTATTACCTCATTTTTGTCATAGAAGGCGCATCTAATGCATTTTGAAGACATTGAAGACTATCGTATTTGATTTCACCAAAAAGATAGTATTGCAGCCCATCAATCATACCAGTGTGTTTATTTATCATCTGGTTAAAAGTCAGCACATACACATCATCTTGCTTACCCCATAGCTCAATTTCATTTAAACGCAGAGGTGGTGTTTGTCTACCTGTGGCTGCATTCCATCGCTCATATGACTCTAAAATTTCTTCTCTATCTCTCAGCAAGAGAATCTTTTTTGTATCCTGCAGTAAAGTTTGTCTTTGACTATCGAAAGGTAGGTGAGACACACCGAAAGAGCCATCCTTCAGATAGGTGATTGCATCTTTGAATTTGAGCTTTCGTGTAAACTTACCTGGATTTGTTCTGGCCTCATCCATCTTATCAGCTTTGTATTTCTGAAAATTGTTTGGGTTGAAGTGCATATAGCTCTGCTCTATACCAAACTCTACTAGTAGATTACTACACAGATAAGTTCCTGCTTTAGGCAGACTAATGATCAGTGTCTTCATGATACTTTAACTCGATATTTTTGTTGTTTTCAATGTGAGATCTTGTTCCCATTGGTGCATGGATTATTGTAGGCACATCAATTAATTCATTCCAATAACGAATCCATTCAGTATTCAAATCGGCTGCAATTGCTTGTCTTACCCAATGTTCTTTATTGAATATCCTATCGGTAGACGATACCCAATTGTTTGAGAACAATAAATCGAAACCGTACAGTTCAAACTCATCATATCCTTCGGTTCTCAAATGGTTATATGCATTATGTCCAGTATTCCAAGCCACATTAATACCACCTTTCTGTGTCATAAATGGCTTTGGCAGTACCTTTAATTTTGGGTTATTCTTTTGACGCTTAATGACCTTTTGGTCACTGGCAAATATCACATCGACATCTGCCTCTGTCATGTTG
>Ga0222717_10004189_pt1 | contig 10692 bp, 5 predicted proteins | sample C33_18DmetaG_FD_165053 | JGI IMG/M metagenome (GOLD analysis project Ga0222717, IMG submission 165053) | Estuarine water microbial communities from San Francisco Bay, California, United States - C33_18D | ecosystem: Environmental > Aquatic > Marine > Unclassified | place: USA: California...
AGGTGCCCAAGGACCCCAAGGTGACCAAGGTCTTCAAGGTGTTACTGGTCTTAAAGGTGCTCAAGGTGCTGTAGGACCTACCGGTTCTGAAGGATCCACTGGTGCTCAAGGAGAAAAAGGTGTTACAGGTGCCACAGGTGCTCAAGGTGCTCAAGGTATCCAAGGTGTATCTGGAAATAAAGGTGCTACTGGTGCTGTAGGACCTCAAGGTGATCAAGGTGTTGCAGGTGCCACAGGTCCATCAGGAACAAATGGCTCTAAAGGAGAACAAGGTCAAAAAGGAGCTATTGGTTCTACTGGACCTCAAGGTTTAAAAGGTGCTACTGGAGTTACAGGTAATAAAGGTGCTACTGGTGCTCAAGGCCCCCAAGGTGAAACTGGTTTAACTGGTGCTCAAGGTTCTCAAGGAAGTAAGGGTGCCCAAGGTCCTCAAGGATTGTCTGGCGATAAAGGTTCAACAGGGTCTCAAGGTCCTATTGGTTCAACAGGTCCTACTGGAGCTGAAGGCCCACAAGGTGCTCAAGGTATTCAAGGTGTTCAAGGAACACAAGGTTCTCAAGGCTCCAAAGGTGATTTAGGCCCTACCGGACCTCAGGGTTTAACTGGACCTCAAGGTGATACTGGTTTAACTGGTGCTCAAGGTGCTCAAGGTTCTAAAGGAGATCAAGGTATCCAAGGTTTAACTGGTTCCAATGGTTCAAAAGGTGATACTGGACCTACCGGACCTCAAGGTTTAACTGGACCTCAGGGTTTAACTGGACCTCAAGGTTCTAAAGGTAGTGAAGGTAACTTTGGAGGCGTATCTTTCGAATATGGATTTTCAAGTTCGACATCAGGTTCAGTATCTGCTGGAGATTTGTTATTTAATAATGCTAATCCATCAAATGTGTCTGTTCTTAAGATTCATGAAACTGACAATAACTCAAATAATATAGAATCTTACTTAAGAACTATAGATGATTCTACCGCATCAATTAAAGGACATGTTAAAGTATCGCTTAAAAGTGATGTAAGTAAATTTTTATTACTTGCTATAAATGGAGCTTCTTCTGAATCAGGAGATGAACAATCTATTTCAGTTTCATTTTTATCTGGAACATCATCATCTTCAATGCCTTTTAGTTCAAACGATGATATTATAGTTACATTTGCCAGAACAGGTAATATGGGTCCAACTGGTTCACAAGGTATTCAAGGTATCCAAGGTAATAAAGGTGAAATTGGGTCTCAAGGTTCTGTAGGTCCTCAAGGTTCTACAGGTGATAAAGGTGCTCAAGGTAATGTAGGTCCTCAAGGTGACACTGGATTGACAGGTCCTCAAGGTCCTACTGGTTTAACAGGTCCAACTGGTTCCAAAGGTGAAGTAGGAGAAACAGGCGCTGATGGAGCCCAAGGTGTTCAAGGTATCCAAGGTGTATCAGGTGCTCAAGGTGATAAAGGTGCTCAAGGTGCGGTAGGACCAACTGGTTCTGATGGTCTTAAAGGAGCTACAGGTGCTCAAGGTGCTCAAGGTCCTATTGGTGTAACTGGTCTTACTGGCGCTCAAGGTCCTACCGGTTCAGAAGGTCCTTCAGGAACTAAAGGTGATACTGGTGCTCAAGGTCCTACTGGTTCTGATGGCGAAAAGGGTGTTACTGGTGCTACTGGACCTCAAGGTGACCAAGGTATTCAAGGTGTATCAGGAACTAAAGGCGCCACTGGTGCTACTGGACCTCAAGGTTTACAAGGTCCTCAGGGTTCTGTAGGCCCAACAGGAAGTAAAGGTATGCAAGGTGCTCAAGGTGCTCAAGGTGACCAAGGTATTACTGGCGCTACTGGTCCTCAAGGTGATACAGGTGCTGATGGAGCAAATGGAGCCAAAGGTTCTACAGGTGCCCAAGGCGCTCAAGGAACTCAAGGTATTCAAGGTGAAAAAGGTGTTACTGGATTAACTGGTCCTCAAGGTGCTCAAGGTTCTACAGGACCTACAGGCCCTAAAGGAACTCAAGGAAACCAAGGTGATACAGGTTCACAAGGTCCTATTGGTATTACCGGGTCTCAAGGTGAAAAAGGTGAAGTAGGTTCTCAAGGTGCTCAAGGACCTATTGGTGTTACAGGGAATAAAGGAGCTACAGGTGCTCAAGGTGCTCAAGGTCCTATTGGTATTACCGGTCCTCAAGGTCCTCAAGGTTCTAAAGGAACAACTGGTGCTCAAGGTGATCAAGGTCCTCAAGGTATAACTGGTTCGCAAGGGAGTAAAGGAGCTACTGGCGCTACTGGTCCTCAAGGCGCTCAAGGCATCCAAGGTGTTACAGGTTCTAAAGGTCAAAAAGGTATGATAGGTGTAACTGGTCCTCAAGGACCACAAGGTATTCAAGGTGTTCAAGGTGTTACTGGTGCTAGAGGAGAAGCGTTTCAAGTCGATGAATTTAATGTAACACTTAATGATAGTAAAGTAACAGATATTAAATCTAATTCAGGCGCTTCTACAACTGATTTTTATGTATTTGTAATAGCAACTGATTCTAGAAGTTCAACAAATAGTTTATCTGGTATTGATGCCGGTAAATCTTCTAATGATGATTTATCTAGACATGTGGTTGCTTTCGATGGAACTGATTTTGCCGATTATGGTCCTTTCACAGGTGTTAAAGGAGAGATTGGTGTTACAGGTTCTCAAGGTATTCAAGGTGCTCAGGGTAGTAAAGGTGCTCAAGGTGCTCAAGGTGACCAAGGTGTAACTGGTCCTCAAGGTTCTAAAGGAACTACTGGTGCGCAAGGACCTCAAGGAACTACTGGTGCTACAGGATCTCAAGGTTCTAAAGGAGCACAGGGTCAAAAAGGTATTACTGGTGCTCAAGGTGATCAAGGACCTATTGGTATTACTGGTGCTCAAGGTGATCAAGGTATTAAAGGCCAAACAGGTGCTCAAGGTGCTCAAGGTGTTCAAGGCGACCAAGGTATTCAAGGTATTTCAGGTTCTCAAGGAGAAAAAGGTGATACTGGTGCTCAAGGCCCTATTGGTGTATCTGGAGCAAAAGGTGCTCAAGGTGCTCAAGGTTCTACTGGTCTTACAGGTCCTCAAGGTGCTACTGGTGCTACTGGACCAACTGGCCTTCAAGGACTTAAAGGTGTATCTGGAGAAGATGGTGCTACTGGTCCTCAAGGTTCCACTGGTGCTCAAGGTTTGACAGGTTCCCAAGGTGAAAAAGGTTCATCTGGAGCCGTTGGTCCCACTGGTCCTCAAGGACAAAAAGGTGTTCAAGGAGTACAAGGTCCTATAGGTGTTACTGGTCCTACTGGTTCACAAGGTCCTACCGGTTCAACAGGTTCTAAAGGTTCTCAAGGAGAACAAGGTATTCAAGGTATTACTGGTAATGATGGACCCACTGGTCCTTTAGGACCTCAAGGTTCTAAAGGAAGCACGGGCGCTCAAGGACCCCAAGGTGTAAATGGAAGCAAAGGAGAAAAAGGTGTTCAAGGTGTTCAAGGTATTACTGGTTCAACAGGATCTACAGGAGCCACCGGACCTCAAGGTATTTCAGGTTCTCAAGGAGAAAAAGGTGATACTGGTGCTCAAGGACTAACTGGTCCTCAAGGAGATAAAGGCGCACAAGGAGTTACAGGTTCTCAAGGTGCTCAAGGTCCAACTGGTTCAGCAGGATCTAAAGGGCAAAAAGGTCAATTAGGCGCTACTGGTCCTCAAGGTCCTATTGGTAATACAGGTTCTCAAGGTGCTCAAGGTCCTAAAGGTTCTACTGGTGCTCAAGGACCTCAAGGTTTAACAGGACCTCAAGGTTCTACTGGTGTTACTGGTCTTAAAGGTGCTCAAGGTATACAAGGTGTTACAGGTTCTCAAGGTTCTACTGGTCCTCAAGGTCCTAAAGGTGCTCAAGGACCTGAAGGTAACTTTGGAGGTGTATCTCTTGAATATAAATTTTCAACTAATACTCAAAAGAATATCGACGCTGGACAGGTAGCTTTTGATGCTACATCCATAAGTTCTATCAGTAATATTAGTATAAGTGAATCTGATGTAAATGATACTAATGTAGAAACTTATCTTAGAACAATAGATGACTCTACATCAACAATTAAGGGCCATGTTAGAATATCTAATAAATTAGACTCAGGTGAATTTATGTTATTTGCTATAAGTGGATCTTCAGTGGAATCTGGTTCTGTCCAAAACGTTACAGTATCTCACTTATCATCGTCAAGTTCTACAATTCCTTTCTCAGGAGATGATAAACTTATCGTTACATTTGCAAGATCTGGTAATACTGGTCCTACAGGTTCTACTGGCGCTACTGGTCCAACTGGTTCAAAGGGACAAAAAGGACAAATTGGTGCTACCGGCCCGCAAGGTGCTCAAGGTCCTACTGGTCAAAAAGGTGCTCAAGGTGCTCTGGGTCCTCAAGGTCCTACTGGACAAAAAGGTGCTACTGGTGGACAAGGAACCGCAGGTATTCAAGGTGTTAGCGGTTCGCAAGGTGCTCAGGGTCCTAAAGGTGATATTGGTCCTACTGGTCCTCAAGGTGCTACAGGAGCCAAAGGACAAACTGGTGCTCAAGGACCTCAAGGTGCTACTGGTCCTACTGGACAAAAAGGAGCTACTGGTGCTAAAGGAGAACAAGGTGCTACTGGTCCTCAAGGTCCTGTTGGGCCTAAAGGAGCTACTGGCGCACAAGGTCCTCAAGGTGGACAAGGTCCTACTGGATTAATAGGTCCTCAAGGTGATAAAGGTTCTACTGGAGCTCAAGGAGCTCAAGGTATTCAAGGTCTTACTGGACAAAAAGGAGCTACTGGTGCTCAAGGTGCTACTGGTGCTACTGGAGAGAAAGGTGCTACTGGTGCTCAGGGTCCTACTGGTTCTACTGGACCACAAGGTTCAACCGGACCTAAAGGTTCTACTGGCGCCCAAGGTCCTCAGGGTGGACAAGGTCCAACTGGACCACAAGGTTCTACTGGACAAAAAGGTGCTACTGGTGCTCAGGGTCCTACTGGTTCTACTGGAGGAATTGGTCCTCAAGGTCCTACTGGACAAAAAGGAGCTACTGGTGCTCAAGGACCAGTAGGTGCTCAAGGTCCTAAAGGTGGTACTGGTGCTCAAGGTGCCCAAGGTCCTGGAGGTCCTACTGGTCCTGGAGGTCCTACTGGTCCTCAGGGTTCTACTGGACAAAAGGGACAAAAAGGTCAAGGTGGTTCTCAAGGTTCACAAGGTCCTAAAGGTTCTACTGGTTCTACTGGTTCTACTGGAGGAACTGGCCCTCAAGGTGCTAAAGGTGAAAAAGGTGCTTCTGGTTCTACTGGAGGAACTGGCCCTCAAGGTTCTACTGGACCTACTGGACCTTCAGGCGGTGTTATTGATGAACTTTCTATTGGACCTATTTCTACTATGACACTTCAAGATATGGGATTATTTATGCGAATGACTATGCTTAATGTTAATGGTGATTTAGTTAAATTTGATTTGACTAAATACGATGGTGGTCTGTCCTTCCCTGAAGATCCTCCTAGTGGAGGTGGTGGTGATCCTCCTCTTGGTGGAGGCGGTGGTGATCCATTCGGAGATCCATTTGGAGATCCATTTGGAGATCCATTAGCCGATGACCCTTTCAAGGGAATTGAACCTTAAATCGTTTTAATTCATAAAAATATATAAATAATTAGTAAAATTATATTATTTAAATATTTTGATTACATATAGGGCAGTTTTTTTGATTTATAAACCAGTTATCTATACAATGGGTATGATAATAATGGGAACAATTATTTATTATTCTACATATATCTAGATTACTATAGTCTTCATTACATATATGACATTTATTATCAGAATTAGGTATTCTGTTATAAATTTTTAACTCAGTTTTTTCTATTAAATCTTTTATAGATATACCTCTAGGAATAAGACTACCTATTTCACCTATTGTAACTGTAATAGCTTCATTTCCCATATTATTTTGAACAGTTTCGTTATTTATCATATCACCGATTGTATTTGTAATAGTATCGCTAATACTGTTTCCAATAATACTAGATAAATTATTTAATCCTGGCAATGTAGTGGTAGAATTTGAATAATTTAATGGCAAATCTGTTACAGTATATTGAGAATCGGAATAATTATTTGTAACACTCGCATTATATCCATAACCTAAATAATTGTCTGGATTATATGTTGAATGTCTACTTCGATAAAATGATCCCGAATCAACACATCTTCTACATATTATATAATTGCATATGTTTGAACTACATTTATAATATTCTGAGTTTACATCTATATTACATCCTGAACATTTTACTATAGTATTATTATCTGACTCTCTTTTAAACTCAAGTAAATGATTGGACGGACATGATATATTTGTTCTAATTACATAAGTTGTATTAGATTCATCAGATGATATAGATTCAGTATCCATGGCAGCACTGTCAATATCATCTAAAACATCACTATGACCTTCTTCAGAAAGAATTAGACTATGTTCATCATCGGATAAACTTTCATCGTTTTCATTGTCCATTGGTGTAACACTTGAAGAATTATTATAATTCTCATAGTAGTTTATATTGATATTATAAACATTCCTACCATTGACAACATCTCCTAAATCTTGTAAATCTCTAACTGAGTTAATAATGTCTCTCATATTATTAGTTCGGTTATCACTCATGATTATGTAATAAATAATGTATTAGTTTTATATAGATAATAAATTATTTATATTCCTTGAATATTCGCAGAATGGATTATATTAACTTTTTGTTTAAACGCATATTTAATGAGTGTAGTTAAAAATAAATTACCCATTAATATTTGATTTTGACTCATTCTATTAAGATAACTATATTTAGGATGAATATCTAAATATGATAGATTAAGATCTACAAATGATTTCTGTCCATAATTAATAAAATTATTATCAAAAACTGACATCAGAGAATCAAATGTGATAAAATTTCCAGATATATCTTTTTCCAAACCTAAAGGTTCATAGTAAAGTTTTTGTAATTTAGATACATTGTTAAATTTAATATTAAAATAATTCTTAAATTTATTTGAATTACCAAATGTAGATAAATTATCAATCACCTCAATTAATAAATTTTTTAAAACAGGATTACCTTTTTTTGATGCGAATATTCTATCGGATACACCAGTATTATTAACATAATTAGTGTTATTACTCATAAATGATATGATACAGTTACTATAATATTCTTTATCAGGAACCTGAAATTTGTTAATTACTAAAATATCCTTGGGTAACCATACTCCACCAAATTTATAGATTATAGCATATTTTACTAAATAATTAAATTCATATTCGTCTTTACATTTATTAAAATATTTTATAAACTCAGGTATTAATTTTTTAAGGTCTGATTGATCTATAATTCGAATATTGTATAACTCGCTTAAGTTATATACTACAGAATCTGTGCATGTATCAACAATACCACTTGATTTAAGTTCAGTATTTCTTGAACCAAAACTACTCCATTTTTTTGAATTATATTCTATTGAATTATATATCCATAGATTTTTTTTAGAATAAAATGTTTCGCATATGCCAGAATTGGAAGGAGTGTTTATTGTTTTCTTTGTTTCTTTAATAAACTTTGTTTTAAGATTATCTAACTTAAATGGGTTTATCTTACATGAACGATCTGTAAATGTTTCTATCTTATTTTCGAATGCTAACATAATAAATACTAATATTATTGCTAAAATATGTTTCATATTAATATATAATTACAAATTATTTTATAACCTGTAGATATATATTTAGGTATGTATAAAGTTAATCATATCCGCAAATGTAAAACTATTATTACTATTACACATAATAGGTTTCCAAACACATGGAGTATTTAAATACGAACAACAATCTTTAAATAATAAAGCTAAAATAGTTTCAGCAAAAATTCTTCCTCCAACTCCTGTTAATACACATCCATTTTTATAAATCTCAGCTTCTTTTACAGCATATAATATTAATGGGGTTTCATTTAACATATGTGATAATTCTAATATACATCCATTATCATATTGTTTTAAAAGTATATCAGGTATTTGATTTATTCCTAATATTTGGGCATAATCCTGTCCTGAACCTAATTCAAATTGTTGTGCCCTCATTAAATTTCTGAGTAATAAATTGTTTTTTGAACATGGTAAGTTTTTTGGTTTAGAAAGATGTGTCATATTAGCAAGTCCTGCCGATATAGAACCGTCATATTTTCTACAAAAATTAATATCATATTCTTTATATTTCATTGGGAAAAAGTTTGTCCAGTCAATTACATATTCTGGTAATTTACCACCAGTAAAATGATGAATCTCACCCTCGTCAACAATAAGATCATATGCGATTCTTATAGAATTAGGCATTATAAAATGTCCTGTTCTTCCTACAGCAATCGCAAATTCTAAAGGTAATTTAGGTATTTCATCAGGTTTATATGTGAAATTAAATCCGGTAAATAAATCTTCAATAATACTATTATCAACTGTTCTAGGTAAATAATCATTGACAATTAACCACTGATAGTGAAAAATGACTTGCTTCTTAACAAAGGCAAACAGTTTATCTTTTGATATTGTTGGCTTATAAAAATCTATAAGTTTATTGTGAAACTTCATAAATAAAAGATGCATCTGTGCTACAAGATAATTTTCATCGTTTCTGGGATCAGGAATCATTGCCTTTCCTAAATGATTTCTTGGTAAATCATTATCACATTCATTATATATAAACTTATTCTCATTGTAATAAAATTGTTCACTTGCGCCTCCATATAAAGCATCTAGATCTAATTTCATAGTTAATCTATTTACCAGACTTATATCGGCGGGATCAAATGAACTGGTTGGGTTAGAAGTCATATCGTGAACTAGAAATTGTCCAAAAACATTATATCCTAAAGTTAATTTTTTATTTAGTTGTTCAGGTAAAGTCTCTTCGCATATCGAATTATTGGCATAATAAGATAAATTTTGAGTAGCAATATATAGAGGATCTACTGTGGGATATAATTTAAAATAATCTACCTTACCAGCACATGTATGATGGCTCATATTACCTAAAAGAGAGTTATTAGAATGATTTATAGGACAGGAGCTTTCAAAATTAATGGCATTATTTTTAATACATACTTCAGTTCCATGATTCACTATATTTACAGCATGTTTATTACCGGATGGAAATAAACTAGCAAATCCATCATGAGGACAATTAACTGGTCCTGTTGGTCCAGTTGGAGACGGAGGAGGAGATATAATACCATTACCATCTTTATTAAAATTGAATAGTGATAGTGATATTCCCGTTCCATTTATACTTGTACTGGTTTCCAATATTTTAAAATTAATTTCATTATAAGTCACAGTATTAGATAAATAATCAGATAATGTATAGGTAACATTTGTCCCATTTGTAAATGGTAACTCTGCTATATTACTACCGCTTGAATTTATTAAGTATAATTTAGGATTAGAACTGGACGATTTAAGAATATTGACCTCAATTGTTGATGATAAATTACCAGAATTAATATTTAAAAACATAATGAACTCTGAATTAGTAACACTGGAAAATGAAATAATTTCATCATTAAAATTAATATTTATCTGTCCTGGATTAAGTTGGAAATATTCTAAATAAGAAGTTCCTTGTGAAATATCATCTAATATAGTTGTTAAATTAAAAGACATAGTATTTAACTTATTAAGAGAAAATTATTATTAAATTATAACTATCGTTTTAATTTAAAAAGAATAAAGTATTCTAAATAATAATGGATTATTTTGATAAGGAATTAATATGTAAAATAAATAAATTAGGCAATGATATATTTAATGACGAATGTGATACAGTACCCCTTGATATATTTGGAAAATTGATAAAGAAAATATTAATGAGGGAAAATATTTACTTTAATATAAATAATAAAAGAGTATCACCTAATACATACATTAGGCTCTACTACAAAAATTTAAGCGATTTTATTATAAAAAATACACAATATAATATTGAGATTAAGAATAGCGTATCTTATATAGTATTTTCTTGAGCATTTCTTACACCATCGAACAATAATCTTTGTTTGGAATTAAATTTAAAAGGTTTATCGGTATAGATATTTTCCAGATTATTAGAAAATTTAGAGAAATTATCTCTCCAGTATGATTTCCAACCTAAATTATTTGCCTGAGAATGCTTCATATTATCAATATTAAAGATTTTACTTAAAGGTGTTGCTGTATTTTTAACAGGTACATACATATAGCCTGGTGTAAAATCTTCTTTCAATGTAACACCTATAAAGGTTACTGACAAAACAAGAATAATTAATAATGTAGTGATATGATGATTATCCATATATTATATAAATACATATTAATTGAAAGTTATTACTATAGGTTTTTTTTCTTTTTCCTCTTCATCTGCTGGTTTAATTTCAAGTAAAGGCTTGTATTTTTTAGATTCTAATTTACATAAGGAATATATTATGAATTTACATCCTTTCATATATTTTTCACGTGAATTAATAGTATAATTACGTGTTTTTAAAATCTGTCTTAAAACAGTGATAACGTTTTTTTCATTAAGTCCATTTAGATATGTTCTCGATTTACATGGCAGATAACATTCTTCAAGTTGTGACTTTATTTCATTTATTTTCTCTACTGTTTTAATA
>Ga0222717_10004194_pt1 | contig 10682 bp, 11 predicted proteins | sample C33_18DmetaG_FD_165053 | JGI IMG/M metagenome (GOLD analysis project Ga0222717, IMG submission 165053) | Estuarine water microbial communities from San Francisco Bay, California, United States - C33_18D | ecosystem: Environmental > Aquatic > Marine > Unclassified | place: USA: California...
TAGATATGCAAAGAGCCTCATTGTGGTTAACACATAATAGAATTGACAACCAAGCAAGTTCTGCTGCAAGTAGTTTCAACGTACCGCTGAATTATGTACCCGAAACAGATAAAAATAGTGGGACAAGTATTGCTAAGCACATCACACGCCCTGTTACTTTACAAACATCAGCGGTAGGATTGAAGGCTATCCTATCCGCCAATAAACCTTCGGTAGCTTCATTCAATGTGTACTATAAAGCTATTACTGCGGATGAGGAATTTAGTGATACTGACTGGACAATTATTGCTCCTGAAAATATTTTACCTGCTGATGACAATCCAGCTGTCTTTAGAGACTATGAATACTTGGTAGGTGGTGTTGGAGGTCTAACTGTACCATTCTCCAAATTCCAATTGAAAATTGTAATGCGGTCTTCCAACAACGCCAAACCTCCTAAGTTTAAAGACTTGAGAGTTATTGCATTGGTAACATAATGAAACCAAAATATGAAAAAGTGGAGGGGTCAAATTATTTATTTAGAGACCCCAACTCCCAAGCTATATTAAGTGCGGATCAGGGAACATTTGAGGCGGCAAGAAATGCTAAGATGCTGCGGAAAAAGAAGATGCAAGAAGAACAACAGATGAAGACAGACGTAGAAGAATTGAAGTCAGATATGACAGATATAAAAAACCTATTAAAGGCATTGGTGGACAAGCATGGCTAAGACATTTTTAAATCTAAGTGATCAGATCACAAGTTGGCGAAACCAACACAACGATGTTATCAACAACATTGGTGATATGGCGCAGCTGACAACTCCGTTGGGAGCATCAAATGATTCTGATCTGGTAACTGCAATACTTTCTATCAATTCATCCAAATTAGACTCAGGAGATATGCCAGTTAGTCTTACGCTTTTTGATTCAAATGGATCTGCGGTAAAGACGATTAAAGGGGTAGGATAATCCATGGCGTTTCGTCGACCAATAAAGCTCGACGGGGGCAATCTGAGGAATATGACAGATGCGGAAATCCTCCTCCTGCAGCAAGAAGCAATTCGGCAATATGGTTTAGCACCATCCACCACACTATCATATAGTAATGGTGGTGGTAATCTTGCGACTATTCCCGATTACAGATTACAAGCCAGCGCAAATGCATCGAGTAGTTCTCCGTGGCCAACACCATCGGCAGCGACCACAATAACTGTCAACTATAATCATGCTTTGCAAGAAAGAGAAGAAAGTGGAGCGCCTTTCCCTGGAAGAGACGCTAACAGTTATACCAACTTTTCATATCCATTATATTTTGATGGTGGCAACCTCAGAGCTATGAATACCGAAGATTTTTGGGATACAATAATCACACCAGCTAAAGATTATTTAATAACCAATGAGGGGACAAATGATGATTTATACAGAGCTGGAACCTATACTATTCACACAACTACTAGTTTAACCGGAGCGACATTAGTAGACGCTAACCCCATCTTCTCCGACACACAAGCTGATGTAACAGCTTTTGCTTCTGGAACCTTACCGGAAAGTCAAGATCAATCAACTACCGTTCAAAATTATTATTTGCACAGGTTTGATCCAGTAGCGGGAGTAGACTTTGTTCCCCCCGTTGTCCATAAAATTGATACCAGTGATGTGCAATCATTGCCTTCTACTATGTATTCTTCTTTAGCAAAAAATCAAATAAGATGGAATGTAGATAATGGGCTCAGTGCTGGACTTGCCCAAAATAAGTTTTTGCAATATCAATTTTGGCCCACAGCTGGTGCTGGAGCTACAGCACTTCCAGGCACAGCAGATGCACGTGGATCATCGTTGGCCAATACGTACACTTCTGAGTACACAAGAAGATATGAACAACCAAATGGTTCTACATACTATTCACAGAATGTTCCATCAGGTACTGCAACAGCTTATACAACATGGAACTTAATTATAGGATATATGGACGCTTCAGCAGCTTGGCAATAGGATTATATAATGGCTAGATTTTCGGGGCAGATTCATTCTGCAAAATTTATTGACGTAGAAGAAAAAGTGATTGAGGTTTTATATGGAGAGTCACCTGAATCTCTCAACGCGTTCAACGTACCGGTAGATTACACTAACAATGTTTTCATAGAGTTGCTACAAGAAATTACAATAGAAGAAGTCCAAGACCAAACTAAAGCGCATTTTGATGCTATAGTGGATTTCCGAAATCAGCAAGTTCATAGTTTAGCTAAAGAAATGTTTGAAAAGTGGGTTGCTCAATCCCAAGATGAATTGGACAAGCAAGATAAAGAACGATATGAGATATTTGAAGAATATAAAAATGAATGGTTAGACGAAAGTCAAAAAGCTATTGACCTTCAAGTAGAAATGAGGTATAAAGAAGCCGACAAATACAAGGAAAGCCAACTTGAAATACTTCAAAGCGATATTGATAATCAAGTGGAAGCTCGCTATGCTGAAGCTGATAATTATAAAGAATCTCAGCTTCAAGTACTTCAAAGCGAGGTGGACAGGCAAATAGAAGCAAGGTATAGTGAAGTAGAAACTTTCAAAACAGATCAACTAAGTATTCTACAAAAAGATGTAGACCTTCAAGTGGAAGAGAGGTATGCAGAAGTAGAAACTTTCAAAACAGATCAACTAAGTATTCTACAAGCAGAGTTGGATCAACAACTAGCAGATCGGTTGGCCCTAGGGTTCGAAGATGTTGAAGATTACAAAAAACAACAATTAGAAACACTACAAAAAGAAGTTGACTTGCAGGTAGAAGCCAGGTATACTAAAGCTGACGCATATAAAAAAGAACAAACAGCAATTCTTGAAAAAGAAATAGATGAACAAATAGAAAAAAGATATGCTGAGATGGACCAGTATGCTGATGAGCAAGTTGGTAGAAGAGTTAAAGAAGAATATGAAAATATCGATTTGTATAAAAAGCAACAATTAGAAACACTACAGTCTGAATTAGATGCCCAAGTTGATAAAAGATACAAAGAGGCAGATCAATATAAAGAGACTCAAATTGAAAAGCTGAAGGCTGACCTGAAGAGTAAATTTAATATTGATACTCCATCTGCTCCTATTGTAACTACTGATAATGTTGTCAAGTTCTTGTTTGAAAAAGAAGCGGATGAAGATACAGTATTCAAAGCTAAGTTAGCTGTCTTTAATAAACCAGAAGTCAAGAACCATGAAGATAGAAACTTGAAAATGAAAATTAGGAAAGCCAAGACAATTCCTGAATTGTTTGCTGCATACAATGAATGTTTAATATAATATGTGTAAAATTTGGAACAAAGTATTCTTCTGATTTTGTAAATAAACTTTATATGGATTTGAGTTGTTACAAGCCGTGTAACGAATTCAAATTTTATTGTTATACCGACAATCCAGAAGGTATAAACGACTCAGTTAATATTATCAATCCTATTGGTCCAAAACTAAATGGTGTGTGGAATAAACTTGCTTTGTTCCATCCCGACTTCCCCATCAAAGGACAAAATGTATACTTAGACTTGGATGTATTCATCGCGAGTGATGTATCAGCTTGGTTATCTTGGTTCCACTGGGATAAGCTCTCTATAGTACATGCGCCATGGAAAGACAACAAGAAAAGGTATGGCCGATTATCAAGCTATGATGTTACCCACCACAGTTCTATTATGGTCTGGGAAAATAATGTACACCACATCTGGGAACATTTCAACAGTGGACTTAGAGATTATTATATGAGAAAGTATGCGGGTATTGATAGGTTTTTAGCACACGAGGACTTTGAACTTGGGTATGTTCCAGCAAAAATGGTAATGTCAAAAAAGTATCAGGACAAGGATCTGTTTGAAGACTTCCCCCCAACAGTTATAACGTATGAGGAACTGGATGTTGAACTCCACGATCTTATATAATGCCTTAAAGTTATCCGAAGAGATATATGATGAGTCGCAATATGGAATCGATGATCTCTATCGTATAAAAGATATATCCCACTCTTTAGATCTAAACCATTGGCATAGCAAATCATGGCTTGCTGAGGAGCTGTGCAAGCTGTACAATCACCCCGCGGGTAAGATACTTGTGGTTGGGGGATGGTATGGTCTGATGGCTTACCAGTTGAGAAGCTGTTGGCCAGATGAACAAATGAATATCATATCCACTGACATGGATCCTATGTGCGAGGAGTATGGATATAAATTATTTAAGGGAAATAATATACAGTATAAGACTCTAGAAGTCAACAGTAAACTTGACTTATCTGGATATACTGCGATTGTAAATACTAGCTGTGAACATATGGAACCCGAAGCAGTACAATACATTATAGATAATAAAGATGAAAATGCGTGGGTAGCGTTTCAATCCAACGATTATTATGGGATTGATTCTCATATCAATTGTTCTCCTTCCTTAGAGTACTGGAAGGATGAACTTAAACTGGATTGGTTTGCTTATGCAGATCAACAAAAAGCTTCATTATTTAATAGGTTTATGATCATTGGCAAGTAAAATAGTTTTCAGTATATTCATTGATATTCCAGAAGATCGATTAGATAATCCTGGTTGGTATGATAATGATGTTCAAGTTATCACAGACAAAAGTAAAGTAACGAAGTTTGCTTTACTAGATAATGCAGAACGTATACAAGAAAGTCAACGCAAGTATGCCAATTCTATTGGAGCTGATTATAGATTATTCCAATATGATGATTATTATAAAAAGTTCTTCGATAGTATCAAGTTAAGCTATCCTGTAATTTCAGAATATGATATTATCAATTTCTACAAGCATAGAATTATGAGGGATATGGCAGATGAATATGATTATGTATGTTATCTCGATTTTGATGTTATACCAAATACTACTGACTGTATATTTGAAGTACATAATGTAGATAAAATGTTGGCTGTAGCTGAGATGAATAGATTGGCTATCAGAGGAAAAGTTATTAAAGCGGAGAACTACAACGCTTGCATTCGTAACCCTGCAAGTAAATATTGGAACACTCACGCTCTACTTTTTGAAGAGGGATATGATCCAGAGAATGATGTCTTCAACACTGGGATTATGGCAGGCTCTTCAGAGGTAATAAAACAGCTTGACTATTTCAGAGACTTTGAATATATTATAAAACTTATGACTGAAGTTAAACACGATGAGTTCTCTATGTATCCTAAAAACATACAACGTGTGTTTAACTATGACAATGAGACTGTGTTTTCTTTTTGGATTAAAGCAAGACAGATAGAAATACAATACCTTGGTAAGCTGTGGCATTGGTTAGTGGACGAAACAATCACAGATCCCAAGCACATTGATCCAAATGCAAAATTGTTACACTTCATAAATAAACGTATGGACTGGGCTTTAGAAAACATATAAATAGATTCAAACTCGTTAAAAAGAAAGTTTGAATATGGCCCAGTACGAAGAATTGCAGATTGATAAAGGTTCTGATGTAACGATCCAACTGGAGTTAGAAGATCTAAATGGTACGGCCAAGAATCTTACTAACCATGTTGTCTCTGGAAAAATCAAGAAAACCTATAATTCCTCTGACAGTGATGCAACTACCTTTACTACTGAAATTGTGGCACCCGCTACTGGTGGGACGGTAAACCTTTCTTTAACAAATACTCAGACACAAGCTCTAAAGGCTGGAAGACACGTATATGATGTAGAGATTTCTTTCGTAGATAGCAATTCGCAAACTGTTATTGAGAGAGTCCTTGAAGGTAATCTAACAGTCACCCCTTCCGTGACATAACTTTAAGGATACCCAATGAAAGTAGTTGTTGGACAAAACACCATAGTCAAAAAGATTACCGTGGGAACTCCTTTACGGGTCGGTTCTGCCGCGAACGGAAGTCTGACAGGGTTAGATGATGTAAACGGTACAACAAATAGAGCTCATGGAACAATTCTTTCTTGGGACTCAGCAACCAATAAGTTTATCCATTCGTCGATCGATTCAGCTATAGGAGCCAACATTGGAGTCGTAGACTCTGGGGGCTTGGGACAGCTGAGGTATGATACCTCCTCTGCTACTATAACGTATGCAGGGCCGTCTACAGATAGTGTCACAGGGTTGTTCAGCGTAGATAATGCAGGTTCACCTCTAGGTAAATTAGTTAAGACAGATGGTGTTATTCAATACATCGGACCAAGTTTAGACAGCGTTCGTAGTTTGTTCAGCGCGGCTGGTGATCTCAGTTATAATGCCGCGACAGGTCAATACTCTGTAACCGTTCCAGTAACATCCGCTGCGTTCGATAGTAACTTCAACGCTGCCTCTACGGATAGTTTATCTGAAGGATCTACAAACCTTTATTATACAGACTCTCGAGGACGTGCTTCCATATCTGTTACAGATGCTGGGGGAATGGGATCTGTTAGTTATGATCAACCATCTGGAACTATAACTTATACCGGTCCTTCTACATCGGATGTAAGAAACCTACTTGTAGCAGGCGCTGGAATCACATACGATTCGGCAACAGGAGTTGTCTCAGCAATTGCTACCTCCGCAGCAGACATTCGAGGGCAACTAGTCGCGGGAACAGGTATCACCTATGATTCTACTTCAGGTGTAATAGCAACCACTATAACTCAAAATAATTTTGATAGTGCTCAGGCTCGTAAGTCTATAACTGTATCAGATGCAGGGGGATTTGGATCTTTTGCATATAACAACTCTACTGGTGTAATTACATACACAGGACCTTCTGTATCAGATGTCCGCAGTCAACTAGTAGCGGGTACTGGCATTACATATGACTCTGCTACGGGTGTTATATCTAGTTTGGGTATACAAGCAGCAGATGTTCGAAATCAATTGGTTGCTGGGCCAGGCATATCTTATGATTCTTCTACTGGTGTTATAACCAACACAGCTTCCGATACCACAAGATCTGACTCCTCCATCCGCGCCCTGATAACCGCTAACGGTAGTATACAATATGATTCAGTTTCAGGCAACATCTCATTTACAGAAAAATCAGACGCGCAAATAAGAGCTCTGTTTAACGGTGGCGGTGACATTGGATATGACACTGCAACAGGTGTGTTTAGTGTCAATCTAGGTTCAGTTGATGTAACTGACTCCGCTGTAACAAGAGCGTTATTGTCAGCCACTAACACAGGAACAGGCGCAGGTAGTTTATCATACAACTCCATTACTGGTCAATTCGCATTTGCAAAAGTAACTGACTCGGACATCAGAAGTACACTATACGCTTCCAATGTAGGAGGGATGGGATCTCTTAGCTATGATAGTCTAAGCGGTACTTTTTCTTACGCTGGTGTGGATTCCGCAACAATCAGAAACATATTCAGCGCCTCTGGTGATTTATCTTACAATGCAGCAACAGGCCAGTTCAGTATTACTACTGGAGCTCACTTTGCTGATTCAGATGCACGCGCTGCTATATCCGTGGCTCATGGATCTGGATATGGGTCCATTTCTTATGACCAATCAACAGGTGTTATAACTCACACTGGGGCAGACGATTCCAACTTCAGACGTGCAATCATTGCTAATGATCAAGGTGGCCTTGGGTCGTTTACTTATGATAGTCAATTTGGAGTAATGACTTACACAGGTCCATCTGCAGATTCTGTTTATGGACAATTTAGTTTTGGTGAAGTTGACGGTTCCTTAGGAAAACTTAGGTTAGATAGTTCCACAGGATCTGTGACGTTTGACCTTGCTAAAGATAGCGTAAGAAGTTTATTCCAAGCAGTCAATACTCATGTGTACGATTCCTTCCATGGAATTTCATATGACTCTGGTACTGGTGTAATATCATACAAAGGTCCTAATGCTGTCAACTTTAGAGGAATGCTCTCTGTTGATTCAACTATCGACCAAAGTTTGGGTTTTGGTAGATTCAGTTATTTTCAAGGTGACTCAGCGTTATATGGAGGTAAACTTAGATATGTTGCTCCTACTGCTGATTCAATCTTCACAGTCTTTAAAGCTGGTGTTGGTATCAATTATGATTCTAGTACCGGTACATTCAGCACAGATAGTTCCGCTGAAGTTACTTTCAGCAAGTTAACGGTAACAGATTCAGCTACTTTTTCAGGCTCTGTCAACTTTAACAACTCACTTGCTATTTTTGACTCCGCTTCTTTCACAAACGGGCTAAAAACTGACAATATTGTCAGTAGTGGATACGCTCTTACTATTGATCCAGCCAACGATGATTCTTCTGACGGTGAAGTTGTTGTAAAAGGGGGATTGGATGTAACTGGTCCCTATGTTATATTTAATACAGACAACTTTGAAACAACGGACAAAAGGATTACAGTAGGGAAGGGAATTTCTGACTCCACTTCGATAACTGGGGGTGGCATATTAGTAGGTAATATGTCGGATCCTTTATTCTTTTTGTATGGCAAAGATAGTAACACTTGGCTTGCAAGTAGAGGTATCAAAGCTTCTGGACCTTTTGCAGGTCCAACAATTGACCGGATTGATTCTGCTATTGATGCCTTACCAGATTCAGCACAGGTCCGTGGATTAATATCAACAGATGGAAACGGCCTTAGTTATAATTCAACTACTGGTGTTATTTCCTTTGACAGTGATGCAGATGTAACTATCAACACTTTGAGAGGCCCACAAAACTTTATAATTGATCCAGCTGCTATTGGAGATGCAACTGGTACTGTTCAGATTCTTGGTAACCTTCAAGTTGAAGGTGTACAAACCACAATCAATTCTACCACAGTCTCAATTAATGATAAAAATATTATATTAGCTGACTCAGCCGCAAATGCTGCGGCTGCTGACGGTGCAGGGATTACTATCGGTGGCGCCAATGCCACTTTCCAGTATGCAGCAGGCACTGATAGGTTTGTCTTTAATAAAAACATTGAAGCAAGTCAGGTTCACGCAACACAAGTATACGCTGATAGCTTTTATGGTACTATATCGAGTATTGCTAACTTCTCAACTGATAGTCTATCTGAAGGTCCTACTAATCTGTATTATACAGATACGAGAGTTCGCAATGCTATTAGTGGTGGCGCTGGGCTTACATACGATGCAGGTACGGGACAGTTCTTAATACCATCATCTGGTGTTACAGCTGGTACATATGGCGATGCAACTAATGTAGCTCAGATAACTGTTGACTCTCTTGGCTTTGTCGATACTCTTACTAATGTACCAATATCAACTGTAAATAATATTTCGTTTGATAGTTCGACTGGTATATTCACTGTACAAACTGCTACAGAGACATTCTCTACACCATTAGCGTTAGATCCATTTTCAACTGATTCACTTTCAGAAGGTTCTACTAACCTATACTTCACTGAAGCAAGAGCTCGTGCTTCCTTAAAGGTTTCTAGTCCTCAATTAATATATGATTCAGCAGCAGGTACTTTATTTTACGATCAAGGTAATACCGACTCTGTGGCAGAGGGTTCTATCAATCTTTATTATACAGATGCTAGAGCAAGAGCTTCTCTACGAGTTACAGACCAGGGTGGAAGTGGGTCTCTTACATATGACAGTGCTACTGGTGGTCTGGTATATGTGGGTCCGGATAAAGAAGATCTAAAAACAGTTCTTTCTACATTCACTTCTGATAGCCTCGGGCATCTTCGGTGGGATCCAAATTATGGGTTTAAAGTTGATAGTGATGTTATAATGAATCAAGAATTGATCGTTGGAGACAGTATAAATAACAGTATTGACTTTGCGTTAATGTACAGTGGTTTGAATGATGGATTGAGAAAAGTCACCTTGAGCACTCTAGCTTCAAAGATCGGTGGCGGCGCTGGAGGTGGATCCTCTTTGTTTGGATTCATAAATTTGTAAATTGTTTTTATTATAAATAAAGAATAACACAGGTTAAGAAAGAATAGATTATGGCCTTATTCACCAATGGTTTAGCAGCTACAGTTGGAACTACTGAACAAACCATATACACAGCGCCTTCTGGTGCTACTGGTGTACATTTAGTGGTAGGCGCTTTGGCTACGAATATTTTGGGTTCAGCTATTCCTATTAACTTGAAAATGATAAGAGGGGCGGATACAATTCATCTAGCTTACAATAGACGAGTGCTTCCTAACGATACAATAGATCTGTTAATGGGCACTAAGATAACGTTGGAAGCAGGGGATTTGCTAAAAATATCTGCTCCAGTAGATAATGCATTCAGTGCAATTCTTACAGTAACTGAGGAAGTCTTAGGATGAGTTATGGCCATGATAACCAAGGTGGTATATACACTGGTACATCTTTTTCCGATAAGACCTTTTATGGTTTTAAACTAGATAGTACAGGCGATTGCCGAGTTGAGGTTATTAGATCAAACGATAGTGATGCGGTTGTTTTACCTTATTGGGCTCAGGCATCTATTACTGATTCAGCTGCTGACTCGCTAAATGTTATTATGCAACCAGATGACTACAGAGCATTTCATTGGTCCGTCGACGCGATGACCTTTAGATTTAATTCAAATACCGGACACCTCGAAATGGTAGTCTACTAATGATTCGGAGAGTATAATCCATGGCAACTATTATCGACTTAGGTAAATTACGGTTTGAGTATCGCGGTGAGTATAGCGCTGGTACTACTTACGAAGCCAATGATGTTGTCAAATATGGTGGCAACCTTTATGTGTACAAATATGGTTTAAAAACCAGCGGCAATACACCTCAAGCAGTTT
>Ga0222717_10004197_pt1 | contig 10679 bp, 10 predicted proteins | sample C33_18DmetaG_FD_165053 | JGI IMG/M metagenome (GOLD analysis project Ga0222717, IMG submission 165053) | Estuarine water microbial communities from San Francisco Bay, California, United States - C33_18D | ecosystem: Environmental > Aquatic > Marine > Unclassified | place: USA: California...
CTTGCAAAACTAAGCCCTGCATCAATACAGTCCTGCATAAAGTGTCCGCTAAAGAAACTTCCATTGCTGTACATAAAACTAGGCAAGCCTCGCTTAGTACATGCTTCAATGTATTTGGGCAAGTCTTTGGCCATTGTGGGTTCACCTGAGCCTTCTAGATTAATCACAGGCTTACCTGGCAACTGATCTAGTATGTCTTCAAACATATCAAATGGCATCTTACGTGTCCATTCTTTACCTCTTCCGGTAGTCTGTGGACACATTTGACATTTGTAATTACAGCCGCCGAATACTTCTACTACAGCTCTTTCTAAATTAGGTACGTTACTCATTGGCCCCACTTATCCCAAATCTCTGTAAGTAGATTAATATAATTTTCATCGTTGTGTCTAAAGTCATATTCTATTCTTTTGTTGTTATACTCAATACTATAAAAGTCTGTGTACTCTTTAAAAAATTCTTGTGCTTCTAAATCAGGTAAGTTTTGTATTTTACCAACTGGTGCATATCCTAGTGCTAGTTGTTCATCCTTAGGATCAACACCTTTTGACTCTAACCAACTTGTAAACTTATCGTCTGATGGTAGGTCATATCCTGTGCCAAAGTAAAAATTAAATTCACCGCTAATTACACGATGTTCAGAAATACCATCTGCTGTAACTACATCATCATTGTCAAGGTATGCTTCGTACCAAGTTTTACCTGTTTGTGCGTAATGCAAATATACCATACCGTCTTCAATGTCTTTAGTAAAATGCTTTTTAAACTTTGGATCTAATTCGATGCGTTCTTGTATGCCTAGCAGATTATAGTAAAAGTAACCATTGCGATATCCGTCTGCTTCTATATCTGTTGTTTCGTACCATGCTTCAAGTTCGTGACAGCAATGGTTTAGATAACAAATTGCTAATCTAGTTTTTCCGTTAGCATTTGCTAGTACACTACTAGGGTTCCATAGTTGGCCTTGTGCTGTTTCAAAATGATGATGTAGCACGTTTAATAATATTTGATTGTATCCATAACGTAATGCACCAAAGTTATCTGTAATTTTATAGTCTGAATAATAATTTATAGTTGCAATGCTTCTGTCTAAGTCATCACAAATATGTTCTAATGTTCGGTAATCATTATGAACTCCTAACAAACTAAAATTCTTTTGAAATATCTTTTTTTGATGTGTTTCTAGTAAGCTATCAAGTTGTGCTAACCATACGTTTGCTAACTCACTATCGTCTGGTTTGATATGAATATATTTTATTTGATCTTTGATATTTCTAAACCCAAGCTCTATCATGAAATGCCTTTATAATCTGCTCCGCATGTGCCGCTTGAGACTTTGGACCCGGGTGCATTTTATCTCTTGCACACTTGTCATCAATATTAGGAAAAGGATCTATAGTACTGTCCGGATAAATTAATTGACATAATTCATTTAATGGATGATCCCAGGAGCATAAAATTAATTTTATATTATTTGCTGTTGCAATATCTCCTATCCAATTAATATATGATATTGCTTGATTAACAAAAAAGTCTTCATCAAATGATGAATATATTTCATTTAACTTTTCAAAATCGTTATGAGGATAATAAGGAATAATATTAATTAATTTTCCTTCTTTAGTTACATGTAGCTGACGGAACCATGCAGGTAGTGTTACAACTGCATAATCAAAGTCTATTACCTTAGTAGCCGAAGAAAAAGTCCTAGCAGTTCTTTCTAACCCCGAGCCGCCAACTCCTACGTTTATAGGACACATATCTAGTGTGTTGCTAACAATGTTAACAAACGTATCATCATTATGAATACCTTCACCAAATGTAAAACTACATCCAAAGAATCCTATTTTTTCTTTTTTAGAGTCTAAGTTCCATTCATTCCTAAATCCATATTCGTTAATGTAATATTTCCAATCAGTATTAGGATCTAGTATATCTTGTTCTGCTTGATTAATAGACAACGTTTCATATGCTTTTGGTTTAACGAACGGTAGGTGTCTTTTTAAATTTTTAACTGATTTAGTAAGCACTTCGCCTACACCAAATGTTCTTAGGTACTCGAGCGATTTTACATTAGCCGGCGAGCTCATAAGATAAGGAAGAAACGCATTACCTCTAAGCATCTTTGAACTCAGGGTTTATAGCATATACATTAGTGCCTCTTACATCATCAATTTGTTTGCTTTTCCATTTAAATTGATTCCATAACATACTCTTGTCTTCTTGGTACATAAAGTCAATAACTGCTTGCCAACCACTAAATGGTATACCTGTATCAGCTTCTAACTTCTTACCATACTTTGTAATCTTATCAGCGGCTTGCTCTTTTAATAATTCTGGCATAACTGTAATGCTGTAATAGTTTGGCGTAAACAATGGATTGATATGAAATCTATCAACCCAGTAATTTTCCATATGAAACCCACGCTGTGGATGAATTGCTTCCAGCGGCATTAGATCATTTTTATGTAATACTTCATGTAGCTCAGTTAATCGGAAAATGTTTAGCACACTGACAGTTGGATGAAACCAATAGTCTGCGGCTCCACTTGCTCTAATCTTTTTAAGGTTTGCAAGTGTAACGTCCCATTTGCCTTTGTATCTAATGTGTTCAAACGCATCTCCTGCGCCATCAATGCTAAGACTAAGGTGTACATATTTAAATTTCTTCCACCATTCTAAATAGTCATACTTTTTTTGACCAAGTGTTGTACCATTAGTACTATAACGCAATTCAACATCAAACTTTTCTTGTGCATCAAGAAGTTTAAGTATGCGTAAATGCTCAGGCATGATTAATGGTTCGCCGCCAGCAAAGTGTATTTCTTCCATTGAGTCAATATTGTTTTCAATATCGTCCCAAAATACATTTGCTTCAGTTAGGTCAATAAGTTTAGTTTCACTATACTTGTCTGCACCTGGATGTAATTTTTGAAAGTCGTTTGCCCACTGTGTACTAAACAAAGGTGAACAAGTTGTACAAGCAAGATTACAGTAATTACTAAAACGGAAGTCCCAGTATTTTAACTTAGGAGCAGGAAGTGTACCATCTTCTTTTGTACTAGCAATAATTTCTTTAGTCCTATCGTACCATTTAGAATTTAATCCAGTACGCATAGTATTCATATTATTAGCTTGTTTGTTTACACAACGTTCACATGCACTAGGCAATGGTTGTCCGTCTAGCATATCTTTACGCATTTTCTTAGCAAGATCACTATTCATAACTTCATCTAATGTTTGCGTCTTTACATTACCAAAACTATTTTCGTTACGCAAAGGTGTTTGACAACACGCAAATGATCTACCATCGTTAATAACATGCAAATGCATCCAAGGTGCTACACAAAAGTTAGCACTATTTTTTAAATCATCACTCATATTTCATCTCTTCAAATAGTAGATTAAACTTTCTTTTATTAGGTCTTTCAAAGAACTTTTCTTTGTTCTTTATTAAGTAAGGTTTTATAAATTCCATTTTATCTTTAAGCTCTTTAGTATCACATTCATTTAACATTTTTAAATTATCACAAATCATTTCTGACGTTTTTGTAATACTAGTTACTCTATCATAGTCTTCATTGACTAAAAAGTTACTAGAAAAATATCCTTGATTCATAATATAGTTAATTGTATTTAAACAACCTAACACCATAAAGGGGTGAGCTTTGGCTATCTGCAACCAAATCATTTTTCCTGGTGCAAGTACATTAGTTTCATCTAAGTAATTTTCATCTAGCATTGGCATCCAAGAATCACTTATAATATTAATAACACTATCTTCGTATAATGACTTATTAACATATTGACCATCTACCCGTCTTTGGGCTGTTGTCATATCCATAATAACAGTTTTTTTAGAAAGATTTTTAACATAATGTTTCTTTCTTTCAATAAACTCTTCGCCTTTAGTTTTGTCAGTTATTCTAAAGTCTTTAAAATTATGATTAATATCATTGTAGCCAATATTGTAACTATACTTTCCTAAAGTGTCTAAACCGTAATATTTTAAATCAGACACAAAGCATGTATTATGTAAATTTGCTTTGCCAGTAAAAGCAGAATATAACCTTTTAGGGTTCCAATTATCTATATCAAATTGTTCAGCTTTTAATTTTTCTTCACCTGGCCAGGAAGCAAACTCGTTATTAAACACCCATCTAAGATCTTCTATATTGTATCTTGACTTTAGTGCTATTTGCATATAAATTTGATTCCAATCTATACCAAATAAATTCTTTGTGTTTAGTAACTTTCTGTATGTTTGATTTATGTCGCCTAGCACAATATATATTTGTTCACGTGGAATACCTAAACCAGTAAGGTTGTCTATTGTTCTACGTAACTTCCAAAGATATCTATAATCGTGACTAATTGTAGGTATAAGCAATAGCATCTTCATTTTGCCTTTGCTAATACGTTTAATAGATTTAGTTGGAATATAATCTAGTATATTTTCATCTTCTTTTAATGCAAGTGGATTTAATTCTAAAGGATAGAATAAATTATTACAGTCCTCTTTAGCAGTAAATAATTCAAACGGAGACCCTAGTGCCTTTATGCAATTAAAAAAGTATGTATACTCATGCACTATTAAATGCGAATCAGTTGCTTTAGGAATACGAGAAGTGTTGTTAGCACACTGCCATATCTTTGATCCGTTTGGAACAGGCACGGTATCGTCAACTAATGTATCGTAATACAGATTAATCATACGTTGCTAATGGCTCGTCTATATTCTTGTTATCAGGGGATAGTATCCAACCTTCTTTTTCTGCAAGTGCTTGTATTTCAATATCAGTACTAGGAATACTTTCAACCCAGTCCGTTAGTATTTTAGGAAATACACTTAGGCTTTTGTTTCTACGTACATCATACTGTGCATAGAATGTTTTAAAGTCACGCCATAGTGTAGTAGGGTTACTTGTACGTCTATGCGGAGCATCTACAGTTACTAAGTAATCTATCAAACGTTCAATACTTGCTTTTTCAAACTCATGCCAACCGATATCATCTTTATGTGCTTCCCACCATGTACTAAATTGATTATGTAAATAATCTTTAATATGGTTAGGTAGTGCTAGTGGACTTTGAAAACTTGGAAAACGCAATAAGTTTAAACTTACTGTTGGTGTTCTACTCTGTGTAAGTTCTTTTAGTTTATACACTTCATCTAAAAAGTCTGTAATGCTAAACAAACACAAACTATTAATAGTCATCATAATATTGATATTATTACAATTACCTTCTGTAAGTAAACGCTTAGTATTCTTTAACCACATATCGTAATCTAAACCGTCACGTATATATTCTGCTTGAGCACCTGTTGCTTCACAACTAGTATACAAGTCAAAATGTTTCATGCCGTTTGTTTTTTCAATTAACTTATCAATAATGCTATCTTTAGCAATTAGATTACTGTTAATAGCAAAACGCATATCTGTTTCTTGTGCGTTAAACCAATCAAACAACTTCCATGTGTTTCCACTCATTAAAGGTTCGCCACCTGTAACACGTAGTTCTTCTAAACTATCTGCTAGACCACTTTCCCACCATTTCCAAAATGCTTGTATGTAAGGATTGTCGTCATCATTATCATAAGGCTGAGCCCATGATCCATCTTGATGAAATGCTCCGGCGCCATCACTAACCATATTTTCATACGGGCCATTCTTTTTAATGTCTTTAGCCCATGTGGTTGAGAAACTTGCATTACAATAACTACATGCTAAGTTACATACTCTATCAAACGCAATCTCAAAAGTTTTAAGATTAGTATTTTCGTTTGCATCTGCTTCATATGCTTGTTGTAATTGATCGTCGGAATAGATAATACTTTTGAAAGTTCTGTCACTGACAGCATCTTTCTTCATATCTTCCATCTTCCAGCAGTATTCACATTCACGTGGACGCTCACCTTTTTGCATCATACGGCGCATTTCTTTTTTGTGTTCCGTATTATGGATTGCTGTAGGATTTGCTTCAATCTCTACTAATGGAATTTTATGTGCAGGTGGGTGATGACAACTTGCTGTTGTTCCACTACCTAGCCATGTAGTAGCATTATACCATTTGGCTCCGCAAAAACTTTTACTTTTGCTATCTAGTACTCTGTCTCTATATTGCTGTAGAGACTCATTTGGTTTTTTCGCCATTCCATTCCTCTAAATGTGTTATGTATTGCGGAAACGTTTCCGCAAAGTCTTTATCTCTTCTCTTATCGTATGCATGTATGTATCTTACAAAGTCAGCTCTGTGTTCTGTTGCTGGCTCTGTTGTACGCAAGTACTCACATAAACGCTGTATTTGGTCAAACTCTTCAAGATATATTCTAGCAAACTTATCTTTCCTATAATACTTTAACCATGTTTCACAGAACTTTTCAATAGTTTCTGCATACGGCTGTCTTTCTTCTTTGTCTAGTAGTGTACATTGTAAGTGTGGTGGCCAATGCATTATGTTAACACTTAGCGGTATTCTATTCTGTTCAAAACTAGTATTGTATGTTTTTCTAAAATCTATAACAGTCATTATAAAGTCAATGAATGTTGGCAAGCTAAGAATATTAACTGTTGTCATTATAGCAACTGATGACTTTGTTTGTTTTAATATCTTGTCTACGTTGTCTAACCATTTTATATAGTCAAGTCCATCACGAGCATATTCTGCTTGTGCGCCTGTACTTTCCAAACTAGTGTATATGTCAACTTTAACTCCTACTTCTGCAAGTTCGTTAACTTTTAAAATTAGTTTGTCAATTAGTTTATCTTCTACACACCCGTTTGTATTAATGGAAATGTCTAAACCTTTGCGTGGATGTTCTACTAAGTAATCTAACAACTTCCAAGTGTCTTTTGACATAGTAGGCTCGCCGCCTGTAATACGCAACACTTTTAAATGCGGTAGTGCATCAGGAAACCATTTCCAAAATGCTTCTACATAAGGATTGTGTTCTCTATTAGGTATTGGCATCTTGCCAGACTCTTTTAAATAGTCTAGATTATGTGAACCGTGCTTGGTTGGATATTCTCCGTTTTGCTTTACGTCTTCCATCCACTTGCTACTAATCTCAGGTGAACAGTATGCACAAGCAAAGTTACAAGCATTACTAAATGATACTTCTAAGTAACTTGGGTACACATCGTCTTGTGGATTGCTTTTAGCAATATCTTCAAATCTATCCCAAGCCCAAGAGTCACTTGTTTTATAATGTCTATCACTAAAATAGTTTTTATCTAAGTCTTCGATTTTCCAACAGTATCCACACTCCTTAGGACGCTCACCTTTAAGCATCTTAGCACGTTGTTCTTTTTTAAACTTACTGTTGTGTAGTGCCGCTGGATTTGCTTCAATTTCATGCAACGGAATCTTATGTGGAGCAGGATGATGGCAACTGTGATTGTAACCGTTTTGTAATAGTAGCGTAGTTTGTAACCATTTAGCCGTACAGAATGAACAACTTACATTGTTTATCTTTTCACGTTTTTCTTCTAGTACTTGTATACGCTGTTCATTACTCATAATGTATATTTAAAATTCTGTGTTGTATTGCTAATAGCAATTTGTTTTGCACCATTACGTATGTGAAAGTGTGTTGCCATTGGCGTTAACGGTGATAGGGTTACTAGTGTTTCAATATCATCACGAGACTTCATTAAGTCACCTATTTTGTGTATTAACTCTTTACCAGCGCCACGCTTACGACTCCATACTGTATAAGCAACTGCCGTATTAACATCATTTTTAAAATGAGCATTTTGACTCATTAAATCTAACTCTTTTACACTTTCAGGAACAGCATTAGTATATGCAATGCAGATAATACCTTCAATTTCATTTTCGTGTTTTAGTCCGTATATTTTACGTCCGTAACTAGTACGCCATTCTACATCAAGCTCTGGACGCACTGGATCTTCTGTTACATCAATATCATCTAGCTCTACTAGTTCTGTTTTCTTTACCCAGCCAAAAAAGTTGTCAATTGACGCTTTAAATTTTTTTACGTTTAAGTTCATGTTGCTCTTCTTATTATCCTTGGAGTGTTCTGATACACAGTTTTAAAAAACTTGCTCTGTTCTTCGTCTAATGGTTTAGTAGATATGTCAACGCCTGTGCCTTTTAAAATTTCAAATCCTAAGTGTGCAGACACTTCTTCTGGATTAACATCTTTTACTTCTGTTTCCCAAAAGTTGTTTAGCCATTCAAAGTCACGCACGTTAGCATAGTCCCATGATGTACAGTTTGTTAGATAACAACCTTGTCGTGCGCCTAGTATACTCCATATACCATTTTTAACATCAGCGCCTACTTGACTCCAAATAAGCAACCGTTGATAATTCTGCCACCATACTTTACGCAAGTCATCTACTTTAGCACCTTGATCTAAGCTCATCTTGACACCTTCTCTAAAGCCAGCTCGCCATGCCTGCCAAGGTGTTGCATTAGTATATGATACACTAAAATTATCATTAAATTGATAGTACTTGTCATCAAAGCAAAATTCTACTTTGCCACGTTCATCGCCTTCTTCTGAGTGTTCATGCGTTTTCATATTGTGTACAAACTTACGTGTCCACATTTTTAATCCGCCGTTGCCGTACATCAGTCCGTTAACATGCAACTTACCGCACCAACTAAACACATGCTCTGCTGATAGTCCTAATGCTTCGTAGTCAACTACTTGATTTAAAAACTCTGGGTCAACAATATTATCTGCGTCAACAGTAACAAAGTATTCTGTTTCACTGAGATCTGCACATGCTTTGTGTGCGGCATCTGAACCTTCTACTCCGTGTACACGCTTTGCCCACGGAATCTTTTGACACAAGTCTGCATAGTTCTTTTCTGCGTTAGGTTCATCATAAGACAAAAAGATAATATCTTGATCTACAACTTTTATACTCATACTCTCACCACATGTTTATATTCTTCAAATACTTTACCACAAAATAAACTAATATCACTTCTGTTAGCAACAGAACTATCTTGATCCTCTAGTTTATATTCATCGTTATATAATACATTATACAACTTTATTGTCATTGTGTCTAGTAAAATATTGGGATCATTTTTCTTTGTTACATATATTAATTGAGTCTTATCCTTGTAATATGATGTAGACGTAAGTGTTTCTTGCATGTGCTTAGAAAGTTTGACTATCCACTGTCCGTTTTCTTGTATAATCATAAATGCGTTTTCGTGATCGTCCGTATCACTTATTTCTATTCTATGTATACTCTTATCTACGTCAAATTCTGTTAGGTCTCTGTGTTTAAATTTAATTTCAAACTTTTTATCAGTCAACGAAGGAATAACGATATAATCATTCATATCTTTTGCTCCAGTTGTAAACTGAGAGCATGTTTCTGCATCAACTTCTATGTACGGTGTTGAATCATCAACTTCGTTAGTAGCTTTCCATATATAACCAGTATCCTCTTTAAAATTTAAATAAAAAGTTTGCTCCATTATAAGTTCTCCAGCAATTCGTCTGTTAGAAATTCGTCTTCAACATAATGTAATACTCGTGTTTGTAAGTGATTACCTAATAACAATGTACCATCATCTCTATAATACTTGCCTATTGCTCTTGTCCACTTACCTGGAATATTATACCATCCTTGTGCCCTTGGTTTCATGTGTGTAAAAGTAACATAACTATTTGGATCTGTAATTTCTTTTTCGTTATCTAATATTTTACTTGCTATTGCCGCACACAAATCAATACTGCACCATTTTTGATATTCTTCTTTTGCATACTTGCCGTAAAACAACTGCCAATTATTTACAATAATTTCTAATAAGTTGTAAAACTCTTTTGCAGTATCACCTTTTTTAAAGTAGTGTAATGCACTATACAAGTTAGGCAATTCATTTGCATCAAATGTTTTTCTATAGAACCTACTAGTTACAATTTCATCTCTATATGTTCTAACATTACTAACAAAAAATAGTTCACGTTTTGCAAGTTCTTCCCACCAATGAGTAATATCAGTTAATATTAGCATGTCAGCTTCTAATACAATAGTTTCATCATACGGACTAGCATGATATACTTTCCAACGATTTTGTATTTTCCAATCGCTTTCTTCAGCGTTGTCGTCCCAAGGAATAGGAATGATTTGATCAAAGGCTTCTTTCCATTCTTCTGGAATATCATCATTAGTTATTAAACTAATTTTTTGATCGTTGTTATATCTGTGTAAACTTTTAGCAAGTGCATATGCTTGTCTTACATAATTAGTCTTTTCATTGTTTTGTGCTAGTAAGCAGAATCCTCTATTCATCTGATAATGCCTCGCTAATTGCTCTGTCTAAACTAAACTTGTTCATAATATGAATATTACAATTTTTAATTGAGCCTACGTGATAGTGGCCTTTCCAATGTCGTTTGTCTAATAAAAAAGTGTATTCTTCATCATCCATCTTCATTAAAATATCTGCATCACTAGTAAACCATAATCTGCCTGGCAACTGCTTTGGCCACACTGTTCTTTGATGTGCATTGAATATGTGTATAGCAATACTAAATGCAAAGTCATTCCTATAAATTTTACTTGGAATTTGATATGTTAATCTATAGAAGTGCCAGTTTTCTTTAATGTGTTTTATTAGTTCAAAAAAGTCTTCCATAGGCTTTGTCTTTTTAAAGTAAAAGACTGTAGCCCAAAACATGTCAA
>Ga0222717_10004201_pt1 | contig 10673 bp, 19 predicted proteins | sample C33_18DmetaG_FD_165053 | JGI IMG/M metagenome (GOLD analysis project Ga0222717, IMG submission 165053) | Estuarine water microbial communities from San Francisco Bay, California, United States - C33_18D | ecosystem: Environmental > Aquatic > Marine > Unclassified | place: USA: California...
GGTGTGTTCGCGTGTATAGCAGAAAATAAAGAGGTGTTAAATAACCTCTTTATCTCGCAATACTACAGGCACTGAAGTACTTGAAGTATATGAGCCATACTTAATGAAGCACGCCATGTTAGACAATTTATCACCCATTATCTCCCACACTTTGTCGTGGTTGTAAGTGAAAGTTTTACCACTTTTGAAAGTGACATTGACTGTAGTGTTTTTGCCAATTAATGACTTGCGAACTACAAAACGCTTTGAATTTAAAGTATTCATAAGTAAAAGTATTTAAGTGTTATTATTAATTTTCGTTACATTAGTATTATCGACTACTCGTCGTATTTTATTTGACAACTATATTACTTTGTAAGTTATATAATTTCTGTCGAGCAAACTCATTACTTTGTCGTACTCGAAGTGTGACTTTATGAAAAGTGTATTGCCGGCGAACTGTATAGCATAATGCTTGTTAGTTAGTAAGTTAGTAGCAATTTTGACTTGAAATTTATTGACTTTGAACATAGTGATATATTTTACTGGTTATTAATTTTGGATTCATATATATTATCAAACTACATTCGTATTAATTTCGTCAAAGGTGTAAAATAGTTTATTAGTAAAAATAGTTAGAGGGGTTTTGCACTATAACTCTAACTAATCAAAGTATAAAAAACTATAAATAAATCTTATAGTAGGAGATATTCTTGTAAGGTGGAGTCTACTCTTCCGATCTTATTTCAGGATCAGGCGGTAATGGAACACTCGCAAAGTGTATAGCATTAAAAGTGTGACATTAGCCTATTAAGTATTATATAGTAAGGGGCTGTTGTCACATATATTATCAGTTTTGCTTCGTATTAATTTTGTCTACTATTCGCTGTTGCTATACACAATTACTTTTTAGGTAACTGTGGATCTGAGCTTAATACTTGAACGTGTATTTCATTTACCACGATGTCTTTATTGTCTGGTGATAGTTTATTGTATTCTATGCCATTGAAATGTGCTTTTGCAAAATGGTTTAATAGATCTTTTTCTCTTTCTTCTAAATATTGTTTCATCATATTTTTACTTGTATTATGTTTTAGTGTTTTAGTGTATAGCACTTAAAAAAAAAAGAGCTATTTTACTAGCTCTCTTGTTACAAGTGGGAAGTTACTACTTGAAGTATAACTTTTGTATTTCGCCCAGCAATTCATAGTGTCTAACTTTGACTTCATTACTTCATACACTTCATCATGGTTGTAAGTGCCTTTTTTACCATTTTTGAATGTTACTTCAATTACTTGGTTTTTACCAATTAAACTTTTTCTAACTACAAATCTTTTACTTTTTAATACTTTTGACATAATTATTATTTTTAAATTCAGTTATATTATCGTTGTAACGTCGTATTAGTTATGACAAGTGCTATACAAAGTGCTATACACTTTATGCTATACACGCCCTGGCGGGCGCGTTGCATTTGCTTTATATTAAACGAGTTGTTTATCGCGTAATATAAGCGGCAAGTTAGTTGAGCTTGTATAACTTTTATACTTAGCGAAGCATGCCATAGCTTCTAGCTTTTCGCGCATTATTTCGTATGCGATGTCGTGATTATACTCGGCAGTTTTGCCATTTTTAAACTCGACTTTAATTATTTGATTTTTGCCAATTAAAGATTTACGAATTACGAAGCGTTTTGATAATAAAGTTTGCATATAATATAATATTAAGTTAATAAATAATTTTTTAAATTTTGAATTAAAATATAAATTTTAAATTCGTATATATTATCGAGATTACTTCGTATTAATTACGACAAATGCTATACATATTTATAAAAAATAAATAAAAAAGCTAAAAAATATTGCGGTATTTTAAAAAAAAACGGGGGGCCCACTAATTTAAAACGCATTTACGTAAATCGCTGGTAGTGAGTAAGTTAGGGTACAGCACAAATACCCTCAATATCTAACAAAATTATATGACATTAGCCCTATAGTAGTACAAGTAAGGGGCTATTGTCACACTTTTACCTATATTTGTAAGAAAAGCGCACTTTGTGTAAGTATAAACATGTAAAGTAAAAACAAATTATGGCAAAACCTAAGAAAAAAGGAGGACCTAAGCAAAAGCTAAGTCCGCTAGCTGCTAGAAGAAAGGCTAGAAGAGATAAAGCTGCCGCTATGACGCCGAGACGTAGAAGAATGAAGGCGGAGAGTCAGAGAAAAGGCTGTGCTAAAGGTTATGACTATGATCATAACACTAAGAGATGTGTTAAAGAGTCTCATAACAGAGGTGGAACACAATCTAAGAGTAAGAAAGATGGTACTAAAGCTGAAAGAAGACAAAATAAAAGAAAAAATAAAAAATAATTAAGCATATGAACGAGATTAAAAATTATTTAAAGGTTATATTAGAGTTTACAACAGGTTTAGGATTTTATGGCCTTGGATTACTAGCTGCAGCTATGTTTGCTGAGCTGTTTTTAGGGTGGACCATGGTAGCAGCTGGTCTAACAGGGGCTTTTATATATAAGAACTATGGAGCTATTGTAGAATACGTAAAAAGTCAATTAAAATGAGTAATATATCAAGTTATACTGTAGCGATACCTCAATCAGGTGACTATGTTCTCGGTATTAAGAAGAAAGATCCTGGAAACCCTGCAAGTAGAATTCAAACATCGTTATTTTCTACAGACGAGCTTAAATCAGTTGGTTTAGGCTATAAGTCCTATGAAGCTAAAGTGACTCAATCAGGATCAGACGATCCAGTTGCGGTTGTATTATACAATAACACTGGTTTAACGTTCACTTGGAGTAGAGTAGCTAATGGTTTCTATCAAGTAGCGCCTTCAACTAACTTTGTTGATACTGATAAAGTTATGGTGTTATTCACAGCAGCTAAAACAACAAATGGTGTAACTGTTTTAAACGATACTAATGCGTCAGAAATTAGTTTTGAAAACGTAGTTACAACATCAGGACCTATACCCTCAGGGATAGACAACGGAAACATAGAAATAAGAATATACCCTTAAATAATGGCCATACAGTTTACTTACCCTAGAAAAAACAACCCAGACTCTAGTGACTTACTGCTTATAGCGGATAGTCAAAATTACTGGAGAACTAGACAGATAACCATAGAAGATATAGCTGCCGCTGTAATACCTGGAGGTTATACTTTACCTACGGCTTCAACAACGGTTCTTGGTGGGGTGAGAATAGACGGTGATACAATAAACATAGACGGTAATGGCGCAATATCAGTATCGTCAAGTGTGGGCGTGCAGAGCTTACAACAGGTTTTAACTGTAGGTAACGAAACAGGGGGTGAAGATATTGTTTTTTCAGATGGGGACGATATAGAGATACAGACAGCTTCTGGTAGTGACTTTTTTATAAAAACCAGTAATGGTGAAAACCTTGTTGGATTAAGACCCGACAATGGTGTTATGTTATATTACAATAATGTAAAACAAGTTGAAACTACAAACTACGGGTTTAGAGTCGGTGGAACACTAAGAGTTACAGGTTTCTTAGATTTGTTTCAACAAAACGACAACACCTTTGCGGGAACAAATGCAGGGAATCTTTACAATACAAATGGAAACTCTAATGCAGGTTTTGGAGAGAATGTAATGTCTGTAATAACTACTGCGTCACAAAACACAGGAGTAGGTTTTAACTCTCTAAAAGATAACACTTCAGGGAATTCAAACACTTCAATAGGAGCAGAGGCTTTAAATCTTAATACTGCAGGTTCTAATAATACTGCAGTTGGGCGTGATGCTATTTCAAGTGCATCAGCAGGAGCAGGTAACACTGCAGTTGGTAGTGAAAGTTTAAAGTCAAAAATAACGTCGAACTTTAATACAGCAGTTGGATACCAAAGTTTAAATAATTTAACTACAGGTTTTAGAAACACTGCAATAGGTAATGGAGTGGGATCAACACTAACCACAGGTTCAAGAAATATAATTATTGGAGACAGTGCTCAACCTAGTGCGGCTAATGTGGTTGGTGAGCTAACTATAGGTGACACAAATATAAACTCACTTAGGATCCCAGGTCTACAAGCAACCGCGAGTGATGCATATGTTTTGACATACTCATCATCAGGTGGCAATATAACTCTTCAACCAGCAACTGGTGGTGGCTCACAAAACCTACAACAAGTTACAGACGTTGGCGCAACAACTAATAATGATATATCATTAGATGATGCATCGTTAAAAATAAGTGATGATTTAGGTAGTGCTTTAATAATTTCTGGTATTGGAAGCTCAATGTCATTTGGGGACGCAAATACAATAGCTAACTCATTAAATTCTCAAGGAGGTAACTTATTAATCTCAGGTAACACTGCAGATGGTTATTCAGGTAATTCAATGCCAAATAGTGGATATTCTAACTTCATAATGGGTGAAGTAAATATTTTTTCATCAAATAGCGACGTATTTTCAAACTACAATTCAATACACGGGTATGGTAACGATGTAAACAATTTAAGCCACTCTCTAGTTGTCGGTAATTATAACACAACTGATTCAATTGTTTCAACTGGTAGAGGTTATTTAGGTTGTACTATGTTAGGTGACTACAACAATTTAACAGGAACCGAAGCAGCACCAGGTGCTCACTTAATAGGATACTCTTTAACTGCCAACCAACCTTTTGTTACAGTAGTTGGTTCATTTAATACTGAAAGAACGCCAGAGTATTCTGGAACTTATAATGCGGCTGCTAATTTTAATAATGGTTTATTTGCTAGATTTGTTGTTGGTATTGGAGATATAGGTGGTGGTGCTGGTGGTCAAGTAGGAGCTGTAAGAAGAGATGGTTTTGTTGTTCTTAAAAATGGTACAGTAACAGCTGACTCATTAACAACAACTATAATTGACGCAGAGTCCACAGGAAGAGTACTTGTCACAAGGGAGTGGATTGAAGACAATATATCAAGAGAATCACCTTTCTTAATGACTGCAACAGCTGGAGGCTCTCAAACATATACTGGATCTGAAAATATTATTTATTTAAACTGGTCTGGTGTTTCTGGAATATACAGTATAACACTGCCATCAGCTGCAGATATACCTTATAGAGAAATAAAAATAGTATCAGACGGTAGTTTAAACGCTAGTGACAAAGCACATGTACTAGCACCGGTTGGTGAAAGTATAGATGGTCAATTAAATCCACTATTTTATACATTAAATAAAGCATACAACGGTGTCACGGTTTGGTCTGATGGCTCTAATTGGATAGTTACTCAAGCAAAAGCTACTTAATAAAGTAAAAAAATCAAATACCAAGTGAGTATAGACTTGTAAAGTATCAATAAATTAAATTAAATTAAATGTCAAATGCAATAGTTAAAAACCTAAACTTCGGTGACAAGGCTAGGTTGAAAATACAAAATGGAGTAGACAAGCTTACTAAAGCTGTTAGCTCTACATTAGGAGCTGGTGGTAAATCAGTGATAATGGAAGATCACACTGGTAAACCGATAATAACAAAAGACGGTGTAACAGTTGCAGAGTCAGTTATATTAAGGGATCCAGTTGAAAACATGGGTGCAACTTTACTAAAGGAAGCTGCTAGAAAAACAGTTAGAGAAGCTGGTGATGGCACGACAACAGCGACTGTTTTAGCTAATGAAATATTATCAGTTGCTAATGAAGCTTTAGCAGGTTCAACCACGTCTAGAGAATTAGTAAACGGCATAGATTCCGGTGTTATAAAAGTTTTAAAGTATCTTGATGATAACTCTATGAAACTAAACGACAAAATGCTAGAACATGTAGCTAGTGTTTCTGTCAACAACGACACTAATTTAGGTGGAATTATAGCAAACGCTTTTAGATCTGTTGATTTAAGAGGTGTGGTTATGATGGAAACGTCAGAAGATGGTAAAACTAGTTTTGATTTAGTTGAGGGTGTTCAGTATGATAAAGGAACTAAAAACCCAAACTTTGTAACAAACGCTGAAACTAAAACTATAGAACTAGATAAACCTTATGTGTTGTTAGTAGAATCACCTATAGATAACTTCAGGCAGATACAAAGCGTCATGGAGTATTGCGTTAAAAAAAACAAGCCAATACTTATAATAGGTGATGTAGACAACACTGTTGTAAACACGTTAGCTCTTAATAAAAAGAAAAACGGTTTAAAGGTCAATGTAATAGATGCTCCAACTTATGGAGTTAATAGAAAAGAGGTTTTTGAAGATTTAGCAATGGTTACAGGTGCTACTCTTGTTAATGAAGATCTTGGAGACGATCTGGATTTAATTAAACCAGAGTTTCTAGGTAGATGTGTAAAGAGTGTTACGTATGACTTTGAAACAAAAATAATTATAGACGGTGAGAACGATGAGTCAAAAGCTTTGGTTGAGGTTTTAAAAGACAAGCTATCTAAAGCAAAATCACCAGACGATATAATAAAAATAGAAAAAAGGCTTGCTAGAGTTTCAGGCAAGATAGCTGTTGTAAAAGTAGGGGCTAGCTCTGAAGTAGAGTTGAAAGAAAAGCTAGATAGAGTGGAAGACGCTATATGTGCTACGAAAGCTGCTATAAAAGAAGGTATTGTGCCAGGTGGTGGAATAGCTCTGTTGAATGCTTCTAATGAAATAGAACCTGACTCAGTAGGTGAAAAAGCTTTACTACAAGCTATAAAAGCACCGTATATTACGATACTTGAAAATGCTGGATCTGAAGTACCTCGCTTAAAGCAGAAAGGAGTTGGATTAAATGTTATAACAGGTGAGTGTGTAAACATGATCAGTGAAGGTATTATTGATCCACTGATGGTAACCAAAAGCGCTTTGAGAAATGCCGCGTCTGTAGCTAAGACTATATTGTCAACTAATTGTGTAATCAATAATTTAAGAATAGATGAAGGCAATAGGTGATAACTTAGTTATATTAAAAGAAAAGCAAGGTATAACCAAAACAAAAGGTGGTTTACTTCTTGCTGAAAAACAAAGAGAAGATATAAGATACACTAAAGCCACTGTAATAAATAAAGGTGAATTAGTGAAAGGCGTAGAAGAGAAAGATATAATATACTTTGATAGACACGCTGGTCATAAGATAGAATTTAAAGGAGAAACATTTCATGTTATAAAACTAAGGGATGTAGTTGTTGTTTTATGAGAAGGCTAGAAGCAGATGACTTGAAAAAGTTTAATGTTTTAAAACACTACAGGACAATAAGAAAGTGGGCTAGTAAAAACAACAATTTAAATGATGCTGATCTAGAGTTATTGATATACTTAGATTGTATTGATCACTTTACCATACAAGATTTTAAGATGGGTACATATTCCTATAGTTGGAACAACAGAAGGTGGAATAAGCTTATACAAGACGATTGGGTGAGTGTTTGGAGGCATAGGAATAGAACAACTCAGAAATATAACATATATAAGGTTTCTTTTAAAGGTAAACAGCTAATAAAAAGAATTTACCGGGTAATGGTTGGAGATGAAGATATACCAGAGACGTCTAGATCAAATAAAATAATGAAAGGGCAAACATATATGGATAGGGTTTTAAAGACGTCTATAAGCAATGTAAATAAAGATAAAAATAGATAATTATGGCTAAATGTAGTAAATGCGGTTCTCCCGCTTGTATGTGTGGATCGCCAGCTCACATGGTAGGTGAAGTGGTTGACATGCAAGAACAATTAACGTTCAAACCACCAGTTCCTATGAACGAAAGAGGTGGTAGTAAACCAGTTTTCTCACCGTACAATGAAGCTGTTGGTCAGAACATATTTGGTACACCTGAACAAAGACAAAAAACAATGCCAAACCCACCGTTGTATAAATTAGACCCTATGCATAACGGTAAACCAGGTGTTCAGAAAGAAGACTTCGAACAATTTAAAAAATAAGTTATGAAAAACATTAAAAACGGCACGGTAGGTGAAAACGCTTTATGGGACGGACCGCTAGATATATCTAGCTTTCCAACAGGTAAAGGATCAAGCTCTGGTAAAAACGGTATGGAAATATTAAAAGCCAAATGCGGTTGCGGAGAGGATATGACATCTATAATGCAAAGAGTTAAAAGATAATTAAAAACAAATATAGTTATGAATAGTTATAACAAAACAATGATGCACGATAGAGAGTTAATCTCTGACGCTAAGAAACAAATACACAGAGTAGACGAGGCTAAGAAAAAATCAATGGCTAACTACGGAAGTCCTATGAAGAAAAAAGGGTGTTCTAGTAAGTCTCCACTGAAAATGGGTGGATCTTGGATGTCTAAGCATTGCAAAAGCAGATAACAGTAGAGACCTGTTTAAAACTCAAAAAAGCCAAACACTAACACTAACACTAACACTAACACTAACAAAATGGCAAATTTTTTAAAATTCAACCTAACGGCTGGAACAGGGGAATTATTAATTCCTATTAAAGAGATCGCAAACGTAGAAACAGTATCAACTACAACAACTAAAATTGATTTAGTAAACGGTCTTAAAAAGTACACTATTACTCACGAAACATCTCCAATTGATACAGCAGGAGTTGTAAAAGCTATCTATGCTGCAATGACTGCTAACCCAGGTGGTATAAAGTCAACTGTAGTTGGACCAGTAAGAGTAGCTCAGGTATTGGATTCTGAAGATGGTAAGCAATTTATCACTACTGACCAGGACAGTGTAACATTTACATCAGCTGTATACGAGAACGTATAATAGCTAACTAACTTAATCTTACGGGCTTAAAAACCCGTAGGATTTTTTTTTAAAAAACTTATGCCTTTCAAACTAACAAACCCACCATACGAGCAAAACAATACACCTATTTACAATGTAGATATGGAAGAAGGCGTGTTGGGTAAAGCTAATAGAAATGGCACTATATTAATAAATAACAAGCTAGACCCTAGTAAAGCTCAAAAAGTTATAGATCATGAAATGGTTCACATAGACCAGATCAAAAGAGGTGACTTAGACTACACGGACACAGCTGTATTTTGGAAAGGTAAAAAATATTCTAGATCTCAAATGCAGGAGGGTGCTAAAAACCTACCTTGGGAAAAAGAAGCATATAAAAAATCATAGTTATGGCGTATAAAATGAAACACTCACCTATTAATTTTAACGAGGGTGATAAGGATAAAGATAAGAAAAATAAAAAGAAAGATAAAGTAGTTTACAAAATCTCCATCGATAAAAAGTATAGAGACAGAGATAAGGATCAGAAAAAAGAAGCTGCTAGAAAAAGAATGGCAAGAAACATGAAGGCCACTGGTAGAGGCGATATGGTTGCTGATAATTAATAGTATGAATAAAATAATTCAATGGCTTACTGGTGGCGTGATAAAGGAAGTTGGAAATGTCATTGATAAGTTAACAACAACTAAAGAGGAAAAGCTAGAAGCTCAAAGGTTAATACAAGAGATCTTAGAAAAAGCTGATAGCGAAGCTCAAGAGCAAGTTAGTAGAAGATGGGAGTCAGATATGAAGTCTGATTCTTTTCTTTCTAAAAACATACGCCCAATGGTTTTAATATATTTAACATTTATATTTTCAGCATTGGCATTTACTGATGGTAACATCTGTGAGTTTGAAGTGTCTAAGGAATACATACCAATATTTCAAACATTACTAGTAACAGTTTACGGTGCTTATTTTGTAGGTAGAACCTGGGAAAAAGCAAAATCAATAACAAATAAAAATAATAAATAAATGGGACAATTTGGAAATCAACCTGATTTTGGAACAGCTATAGAAACTGTTTCAGCTTTTCCAGCTACACCAACATCACCTTCAGCTATATACATAGGAACAGCAGTAGATCCTGCTACTATAACTGTAGTTTGTGTTGATGGTACTAGCGCAACTTTTACAGCTATTACTTCAGGCGTGTTTTTACCTATAATGGTTAAAGAAATAACATCAGTGGTTGGTATATTAGCTTCTGATATATTATTTGTTAGATAGGAAATGGCTGCAGGACTAGGTATAGGATGGGGTATTAACTGGGGTTCGATAGCCTTATCCGCTAAAGCTGTTTTAGATTATCTTGCTTTTAAGCTAAACTTTAACACTATAGCCACTGATTTTACATTTACACGTAATTCATTCGCCACAAGAGTTAATGAGTTCGGACTAATAGAAACAGTTACTAATTTAGGTTCAGACTTGGTTGAGAATGGTTCTTTTGATGAACTTAGTTCAGAGCTTGTAACAAATGGAGATTTTGAGAATGGCGATACTGATTGGGATTTAGATAGCAGTTGGAGTGTATCAGACGAGAAAGCAACTTATGATGCTTCGCTTAATGGACAAGAAATAAGACAGTTAATGTCAAGTATTGCAGTAGGTAAAACAGTAAAAATACAGTTTGATATATTAAATGTTGAAGCTACTAAAGATGCTTATTTAAAATTAGATTGTAGTGGTACACCTGAAAGTGTATTTCCTTACACTAAATTTTCAGAAGGAACATATACTTATTATCACACCATAACAAGTGGTTTTAATAGAGTTAATTTTACTGCTTTAAACAGTAGTACGGGTGGTGCTTTTTCAATAGACAACATATCAGTTAAACAATTAGACCCGAATGATGATTGGGATTTAGGTAGTAATTGGAGTATAGAAAACAATATAGCAACTGCTGATGGAACACAAGGTTATTTAACACAAGCAGGTACGCCACCAATAG
>Ga0222717_10004202_pt1 | contig 10671 bp, 13 predicted proteins | sample C33_18DmetaG_FD_165053 | JGI IMG/M metagenome (GOLD analysis project Ga0222717, IMG submission 165053) | Estuarine water microbial communities from San Francisco Bay, California, United States - C33_18D | ecosystem: Environmental > Aquatic > Marine > Unclassified | place: USA: California...
ATAGTGTACCATTCATATCTCTTACTGAACACTACAAGCAGGGAAACCCAAATACAGCTTCTAAGCTGTCGTTTCCTTGCACACAAGATTCTATGATTGTCTTTCAATCTCAACTCTATCATGGTCATGTACCAAATGATCTTGATAAAGAACGGATTGGACTTTCTTGGAATGCTCTTGTCAATTTTAGACAAGAAGACAAAAGTATATATAGAGTAAGATTTGTTCAAGAAGATACTTGACATTTCTGATACAACTGTATATAATACTATATTAACATACGAAACATACATTCACATAAGGAGAAAAATATGTCGTTAAGTTCACTCAAGAAGTCTAATTCATTAGACAAACTGCTTGGAGCAGTCAAAGAAGAAAACGCACCACAAGAGAAGAAGTCCTACAAGGATGAACGAATCTGGAAACCTGTGATGGATAAAACTGGTAATGGCTATGCTGTTATTCGTTTCCTTCCAGCAGTTGATGGTGAAGATATGCCTTGGGCAAAGGTCTGGAATCACGCATTTCAAGGCCCAACTGGTCAATGGTATATTGAGAACTCTCTTACCACACTCGGTCAGAATGACCCAGTATCAGAATTAAATTCAGAACATTGGAATTCTGGTGTGGAGTCTGATAAAGAGATTGCTCGTAGGCAGAAACGTAAGTTGCAATACTTCTCTAATATTTACGTTGTCAAAGATGGCGCAAATCCTGAGAATGAAGGCAAGGTATTCCTTTATCGCTTTGGTAAGAAAATCTTTGATAAGATTATGGAAACCATGCAACCTGCATTTGAAGATGAAAGTGCTATAAATCCTTTTGACTTCTGGCAAGGTGCGAACTTCAAGTTGAAGCTTCGTAAGGTAGACGGTTATTGGAACTATGACAAGTCAGAGTTTGAAGCACCATCACCATTGTTTGACAATGACGATGAGATTGAAGCAGTATGGAAGAAGGAACACGCTCTTTCAGAGTTTACTGCTCCAACAAACTTCAAGTCATATGATGAGTTGAAAACTCGTTTGGACATGGTTCTTGCTGGAACTACTAAGGTAGGAAGTGCAGCTGCAATTATGGAAGATGCTCCAGTAGCATCTCCAAAAGTTGATACTGCTCCTGCTCCTGCACCATCAGTAACACAAGATGATGAAGATGATACTATGGATTATTTTCAGAAACTTGCAAACGAATAGTAGAGATACTATGAAGAGCCCTCTATTGAGAAATCAATAGGGGGTTTTTTTTAGTAAGACAGATTTAGTGCAGCGACTGTCGGGTTAGGATTTGCCATAGCTGTATTCATGTGGGTTGCGCTAGAACTTGTACTACTATTAACAACATTAGTTGATGGTGCATTAACCACTACTGGAGTTCCACCACCACCAGATCGTTCTACCCCTGCTTGATTTACTCGATTAGCTCTTTCAGATTTAACAAGGTCAGCACCAGTAATATCTCCTTTTAACAAACTCATTGCTTTAGAATATTCGGCCACTGCAGCTGCGTTTTTTATTACTCCACTTTGGTTGATATCCATATCACCAAATTCTTTCAATTTATCTAATGGTGAGTCACCACCAAACAATTTTACTAACCCACTGGCCATTCCACCTATAAAACTACCAACACCAACAGATGCTTCTGCACCACCAGCCATTGCCATTGCTTTAGAATAACTAACCAACCCTTTTGCATTTGCTGTTGCTTGTGCAGCATTAATTTGTGTGTCACCAAATATTTTAAGTTGTTCTAGTGGAGTTAGTTTGTCCTTTCCACCAAAGAGTCCAGCTATAGAACCAACAAGACTACCAACTCCCTCAACAGCTTTGCCTGCGCCAAATGCAGCCATACCAGCACCTATCGCAGCAATACCTTTACCAACCTGTAATAGTTTATTACCATCAAGTTCTTCAAAAGATTTAAAACCACTCGACAGTGTTGGCATTGCTTTTCCTAGCAAATATGCAGCTCCTGCAACAGCACCACCCACTAACACTATTGCAGCTGCAAATGCAGCTGCTCCAATTGCTACAGCAGGATTTGCAAACGCCATAAATCCACCTGCGATTCCTTTGAGGATTCCACCAAGGCCTTTGCCTATTCCTTTGCCTATATTGGCAATACCCTTTCCAGCACCACCACCTTTGCCACCACCTTTTGCAATTGCACCACCTTTCGCAGCTGCACCACCTTTACCACCACCAATACCAGTTAATTTACTTGCAAAACTACCAACCCCACCAAGCAAACCTTTTACTGCTTTAATAAGTTTAGCAAATTTAAATGCAGCAAATAAAGCTGCAGCTGAACCTATTCCAAGAACTATACCACCAATTCCACCTTTGTCACCAAATAGTGCTTTGATGCCGTTTATGAAACCACCCTTTGGGCCAAAGAACGCATTATAAAATTCTTGTAATTTAGGAACAAGTACATCTACAATATAGTTTTTGGTGTCTTCCCAATATGAACTATTTAAAAATGCTACCAATGCAAGTGCAAAACCAGCAACTAGTGTACCTTTAAGTATAGCCATTATTCCTTTACCAGCAGACTTTAACTTTTCTTTTGCACTATCCCTTAGAAAATTCATTCCACCAGCAATCTTACCAAGAAGTCCTTCTTGTTTTGCAGCTAATGCTCGTTGTTCATTCTTTATTTCTTTTCGTGCAGCTGGACTATCTGCATTTTTTAATCTTTCTGCTAATTCTGCCTTTTGAACTTCATATTGTAATTTATTAAATTCCTTACTATCTGTTGCAACTTGACCATTTTTTTCAAGTTGAGCTTTCATTTCTTCTACTTCTTCTTTACCAGACCATTTAGTTCTTCCTTGGACTTCTGCTGCTTTCGTTGCATCTTGAAATGCTAATGTTCTTCGTTGAAACTCAGCATTCTGAGCAGGATCGCCACCACTAGCTTTAATTGCTTCTTCTAGTTTGTCTAACCCTATTTTTTGGTCATCTAATTGTTGTTTTGCTTCTTTTCTAAGTTGTAATTGCTCTACACTAATACCCAATGCTTCTGCAGCAGACCTAGATATTTCTTGATTAATTGATTTTGCTACTTTTGCATCAACTTTTATTTGCTTCAGTTCAGCTCTAGCCGCAACAGCTTCTTTTCTGTTACCCTTCCCATTTGCCTTCGCTTCTTTGTCAATTGAATTCAATTCCTTCATTCTAGCTGTGCGATCTTTCTCAGCTTTCTCTGCCTCGGCTTGCCGACCCTCTTCCAATTTTTGCATAGTTTTTTTAAGGTCGCTTATTGATGAAACTATTTCGTCTGCCATCTGACTGTCCTATTTTTTAGGTGGTGTTTTTTTAGACATTGCTTGTGCGCCAAAGAACGCGGCAACAATACCAGCAACAGCAATAAAGTATACTCCTGCCATATCACCTAGTATCTTTGCTGCCGAATCAATACCACATATAACTGATATAACAACACACGCTGGATACAACAACATGCCTGCAAGTGCAAACCATGCCATGTTGCGTTGTGCATCCCTCATTGCATCTGCATCTTCTAGTTCTTTGCGTTTGAACTCTAAGTACATCTGCTCTTCTTCTTTAGACACATTGCCATCACCATTAGAGTCTGCTGGGTGATAATTCTTTTTTTCTTCTTCTGCCATAACTTTTCCTATTTCATTTTTCTATTTTCTTGTTCCTGTCTTTTCTTTTCCTCTTCCAAAAAATTCATCAACAGTCCTATGTATATCTCCCTTTCCCAAGGTATCATTTCTTCTAACTCTGTCAAACTCCAATTGTGATGTTGCATCATCCCAAAATTCATTTGATAATAATTTTCTAACGAGTCATGAGAAAGGGCTATTCGAAAAAACTTTGCAGGCCCTCAATTGGGATTATACTTTTAACTTTTGTCTTGGGATTTTTAACCTCAAGATTATATGATAATTTAGGCATACTCGTAAAAAACTCACCAACAGCTTCGAAGTTTTTTGAAGACATGCTGTCAATAAAACCATCTAAATCTTTACTAGACATATCAACTCTTCGGTGTACTATTTCACCATCATGAACTTCATGTATGCATCTTTTTATCATTTCAAATAATGATTTTGTTTCTCCAAGTGCATTAAATCCTTTCATGTCACCAAGACAGGGATAACGCATTACGACACTAACATCATCTGTAAGAGAAATAACATTCGTGTGGTCTTTTTTCATTTGGACATTAACTTCTTCCAAAGGAATCGAAACATTTACTTTAGTTTCTTCGTCATCTGGACAGGTGACTCTTAACTCAGCTATCTCTCCGACAGATTTACTTCGTATTTTTAGAAACACATACTCAATGTCAAACATTGGCATCTTGTATGGGTCAACATCATCTGCAACACAATCATTTATAATTTGAGCAAATGTACTTTCCATCACCTTTTCATCTTCTGATTCTTGAGCAATCATCAATGCTTTTTGTTCTTTCACAAGAAACGGCCTATATTTTATTGTCGCTCCTGTTGATGGTAAACTTAATTCATAGTTTGCATTATTTAGTTTAGGTAAACCCATAATTTTAATCTCCGTTTATAATCTATTCAATATTTTTGGTATTGATCCTGTTATTTGTCTTTCAACTGTTCCAGCAAATGTAGTTATTAGTCGATCAGTTAAACTTGGTGCTTGAGCATTAATATCAAGTTGTGTCCAATATCTAAAAGAAAAACTTACTGTATTCTTTATGATTTCATTGTTTGCACCTTGATTTAAATCTGTTCCTTCAATTGTCTTTGGAAAACATTCCCAAAGTTTAACTCCAAATCTTCGATTGTCTTCTCTGTCTAATAGATACAAATCAATTTGAGCAATATAATCATTATAGTATCCTACGTTCCAAGTCTTTTCGCTAAATGCTAGTTTTTGCCATTCTTCAAAGAACCTTCTTTCAGTAAGATCAGAACTTGCTTGAAATGATACTGATATATCCTCTGCATAAGTTACTCCATTAACAATTGATCTTGTCGGGCCATATATGTTTGTATCATCAAGAGTAGCTAAGTTTCTGCCGGGCAATGCAATTCCTTCAACACGCAACGACACATCTCTTGAAGTAGTTGGGCCTTTATCCATACCAACCTTTTGAAGAAAAGTTGGAGTTGCAGAATTTTTTCCCATTGCTGTTGGTGGAATAATGATTGCTTCAAATCTATTGGGTACTGCGTAACCATTTTTAGAATGAAACCCAGACAATATATCATTGAGAGCTCCAAACGCGGCGGTTTCTAAAAATTGTGCGAGTGTTCCTGCCATTAGATCATGCTCCTAGAATCTTTCCATACTTCAGCTGAAGATGCTTTCTTAAATCGTTGTACTGGTAACAGACAAGCAATTTTAAATTCATCTGCATCAACTCTACGGAATTGTGATTTTACTTGTGAGTAAAGATATTTATGCAAAGTTGGTTTAATTATTGGTAATTTTTTTAGTTTACTGTAGTCTGCAATTATTCTAGTACTTGTTTCATCAAGGTCTTGACTATTTGCAAACGACATAATTCTGTCTAACAACTTCATTCTCAATGGTATTGGTAGATAATGAAAGTTAATACCAAGAAAACCATCTGAGTATCTTTCTATTGGAAGCACCAGTGGAAACGTATCATAGTAAGGTAATTCTTTTTTAAGTTTAGGGTTATAGAAAAACATATTCAACTTACCATAGAACTGTTTTTTGTTTCTCTTACCATCTCGTATTAAATCCATTGCAACTGGTTTGCCAAACTCTTTGATTTTAGCACGATACCATTTAACGGAGCGGTCTGCTCCTTTTGTATCAGCTTTAACTGATTGTATAAAATTACTAGTAGCCATAACTCTATTTATAACGAATGTTAAGATGATCTTCGGTTAATATCTTAAATTCCATATTATTGTCTAAACACCACTCATTTGCGTATTTCCACTTTGCTTCATTTACACCCCATGTCTTAACTTCATTAAACCATCGTTTAGTTTTTCTCTTGGGTTGAGATGGTGGTGGTTTACATTGAGCTTTAGGTTTGACCTCTATAATGAACTTTTTGATACTTCCATCATGTTGTTTTGTTTTTATGTAAAAATCTGGAAAATATCTGTGAATCTTCTTATCCCAAGGTGATAAATAGGGTATAATGATTTCTTCACTACCCCACTCAATAATGGAATCACTGGAGTCACAATAGGCCATAAACCTACGTTCCCAAAGAGAACGATAAATAACTTTAGAATGATCCCCTTTATATTTTTTAGGGTTTTTTGGAATATAGCGACCTGAGTATGACATAACTTATAAATAGTATATATAAGGAAGAACTATGGCAATATTAGACGGATTAAAAAATGCGGTAGCTGCGAACACAGCCAGAGCAGCGAACAATGTCGCAGTCAATGGGTTGCGAAATATCGTAGGCGATGTATTTGGTGTAGACCTTAATCCAACCAATCCTGCAGCTAAATTAGAAAATAGAACAACAAAATTTACAACTAAAAATCTTGCATATCCTGCTGATGTTGAAGGTGATGATATGCAAGGTCATTATATTATATTTGAAATTTTAACACAGAATAAAGCAAAAATAGTAAAAGAATCGGGTTCTGCAAAAGTTGATCAGACTGTAAGGACTGTGACGCAAGAAGTTGATCCCAAGTCAGATGAAGGGAAAAAAGCAATAGAAGCAGCAAAAGATGCTACAGTGAAAAAATAAAAACAGGGATGAATTCAAAAAAATTCTCAACCGCAGGTGGCAAAAGTAATTCAATTCAACTTTCTCAGGGGGCAACAACATCAATAGATACTCAAATTGCGCTATATATGCCCCCCTCAATATCTGTTAGTTACAACTCAAAATATGGCGAACAAGAAATTGGCGTATTAGCATCTGCTGGTGCTGGTATCATAGATGCATTTGCTGGTAAAAGTGGTGCAGATATGGGAACTGCAATAAGAAAATCATTAGATGAAGCAGGAAAGGGTGCAGAAACGGCAGTAATGAAAATACTTGATACTGCAGCCCCAGGCGCTACTGCGTTACTTGCATTAGAAAAAGGTGCAGTTAGGACTCCAAAAATGGAACTGATGTTTGAGGGTATTGGACGAAGAGAGTTTTCATACGAGTTTGTTTTCATACCAAAAAGTGAAAAAGAAGCTGAAATGGTACAAAAAATTGTAAAACAATTTAAATTTCACATGGCATCTGACTACAGAGATGGAACTTTTAGAGAAATGAACATACCAAGTTTTTTTAATATAACATATATGTATAGGAGTGGGCCCAATCCATTTCTCAATAAAATATCTACATGTGCATTAGAAAACATGGAAGTAAGTTATGGTGGAGATAGGTTTGTTGCGTATGAAGATGGGCAACCACAAACAACAAAAATTTCTTTAAAGTTTAAAGAAATGGAAATCATCACTAAAACACAAATTGAACAGGGATTTTAAAAAATGTATTTTGCACAATTTCCTTTAAATGTTTACGACTCTGTTGGTGATGAAAGTTATAAACTTGTAACACACCTATTAAAACGAGTTGCAATTCGTACTAAAGTAAAAGTCAACACTTTGTTTTTTGATACCTATGATGTTAAAGAAGGCGAGACACCAGAGATGATTGCAGACAAGTTATATGATGACCCAGAACTGCATTGGATAGTTCTTATGGTTAATGATATTACTGACAGGTATCATCAATGGCCAATGAATCAAAATCAATTCCTTACTTATATTAATGACAAGTACACTAATATCAGTGGAGTACATCATTATGAAATAAATCAAACTTCGGGTGATACTACTGTCAAACTTAATATTGGAACAGACAATACAGATCACCCAACAGCAACTCTAATCACCAACTATGAATATGAACAGGAACGTCAAGATACAGTAAGAAAAATAAGACTTCTTAGTCCAGAATATGTTCCCGATTTTGTAGAAGAATTTAAATCAATTATGAAGGATAATGGATAGTGGCAGATGCATTACAGGGCGCTGGCGATTTTACTGTTGACGAATTATCTTTAATTACTACATCTGGACTTAGAGTTAATCTCATACCCAATGTTGTAAAATTGACAATATTTGAAGATATAAATCAAAGTTGCATAAGCGGCACAATAACAATACAAGATTCAATGAATCTATCTTCTCATGGCCCAATCATAGGTCAAGAATTTCTGTCTATGAAAGTCAGAACTTCCTCTGTTCAAGATGATGATGGAATTATAGATTTCACTGAAAATTTACTTGCAGTACATTCTTTAACCGCACGAGAAAAAGTTGGCAATAATGTTCAGATATATAACCTAAGCTTTGTCAGTATGGAGTTGGTTAGAAATCAAAGAATCAAAGTAAAAAAAAGTTTCACCTTGCCGTGGTCTGATATTGTTTTATCTATGTTGGTTAATCAATTAGAAACTAGAAAAAATATTTTTGTAGAAAAAACTGTCGGTGTTAAAAAATACATTGCACCAAACATAAGACCATTAGACGTTGTTAATACTGCTCGTGATCAAGCAATTGCAACATTCAAATCTTCTCCAACATACATGTTTTATGAAACTCTCAAGGGGTTTAATTTTAGAACCCTTGCAAGTTTGTATAATGAAGAACCATTTATGGAATACACTACGTTTGAAAAGGGTGCGCTTGTTGGAAAAAATGGTGTGGTTGATCTTATTAAAGATTTAAACAATGTTCTTGGATATGAAATCTTAGCAAACAATGACACACTATTAAATTACAGAACTGGTATGTATGCTTCAGAACTCATAAAACACGACATTCGTAATAAATCTATTTCAAGAAAAGTGTATAACTACCATAGAGAGTTTAAGAACGAAGACCATATCGTAAGCGGTGTTACAAAAGGTAAAACTGAATACCCTCTAGCAAGTTCTGTCGCGTTGAATCCAAGAGGTCAACGAGTATCAGACTTCCCAGCAAGAACATATGTTGTACCCACCTCTATGAATAATCGAAGTGATGGTCAACATGCAACCCCAGATAATACATATCCATATGAAGCGTATGGGGCAGAAAAATGGTTACAAAGAAGAAATTCGCAGATGACACAAATAAAATCTGGGCTTAGTGTTAATATATTGTGTCATGGCAACACTTATGTAAATGCTGGTCAGAAGGTAATACTTAATTTGCCATACACAGCTGCACTTGAAACCGCAGATAGAGAAACTAACGATAGATTTTATAAAGGCCCATTCCTAATAAAAAATATACGACACGATTTTGAATTTGATAAATCACCACAGAAACATACAATGATTATGTCATTAGTTAAAGATTCTATAGAAGAACCACTAGATTCCCCACCTGATAATTATGAACCGTTTGCACAAGGGGATGTTACAATTATCAAACAAAAGGAGGACTATGACGGCGTAGAAATAAAAACCGTACCGCCCGGCATTTTCGGGGGGATTACAAAATCAGACGAAACTTAACTCACTAACAGAATTAATAGAAACGAGGACAAATCAATGGCTCAAAAAACTAGAAATTTACTCAAAAAGAAAACATTCCTAAAACAAGAAAGAATCATATCCCCCATATCAGAAAATGATAAATATGTTATAGACAGAATGGTAAATTATAGAAAACAAGAGCAAACAGGAACACATAATGAAGACATACAACGAATTACAAGAGGGAGTTTACGATCCCAATATATTTAAAGCTTTTTTCCTAGCAGGTGGGCCTGGCAGCGGCAAATCATACGTTGTCAGGAAAACCACTGGTGGTACTGGACTCAAATCAGTTAATTCAGATGCTGCATTTGAGAAACTTCTTAAAGATGCAAATCTTTCTCTCAAGATGCCTGATGCTGAACTAGATGCCCGTACTCCAGTTCGTGACCGAGCAAAAGAAATTACCAAAAAACAACAAAAAAACTATGTTGAGGGTCGTTTAGGTCTTGTTATTGACGGCACAGGCAAAAACTATGATAAGATTGCAACACAATCTAATGATTTGCGTCAACTAGGATACGACACTCATATGATATATGTTAATACCTCACTAGATGTTGCATTAGAACGCAATGCAAAGCGATCTCGTAGTGTACCAGAATCTATTGTGATTAAGTCATGGAAAGAAGTACAAGCTAATATCGGTAAATTTAACAATCACTTTAAATCAGATATGATTATTGTGGACAATAATGACCCTGATGAAGATATAATTAAACAGGTGTACAAACGAATACAAGGTTTACTTCGCAGGAAAATTAAAAATACCAGAGCAAAAGCGTGGATTGAAAACGAATTAGCTCTAAAAAAGAGATAAAAACTGCATTTTTTTACTAAGTCCTTGTTTTTACAAGGTCTTTTTTTAGCAAATTTACTTGACAAACCTTGTTCAACCTAGTATAATGGTTATATTATGATGAAAAAGGAGACTAGATGACCAGAACGGAACTAAAAGAAGTTGTAGAAGGCACCATTTGTGTGGTGTTATTGTTTGCGCTTGTAATTTTATCGTTGTGGACATTATAATATGATAGATATTAAGAAAAAATTCGACAATATTGATGACGGTATTGCAAATATGATTGCAGCTGCCAACTATGATTATAACAGCTTCATGCCTGAAAATAAAGAGATGTGTGATGATTTTGCAAATGGTTGGGTTGTCAAAAAAGGCAAGA
>Ga0222717_10004204_pt1 | contig 10666 bp, 12 predicted proteins | sample C33_18DmetaG_FD_165053 | JGI IMG/M metagenome (GOLD analysis project Ga0222717, IMG submission 165053) | Estuarine water microbial communities from San Francisco Bay, California, United States - C33_18D | ecosystem: Environmental > Aquatic > Marine > Unclassified | place: USA: California...
CTCACCTTTGTCTCCTTTATCTCCTTTGTCACCCTTGACTCCAACTCCATCCTCTCCCGGTGGTCCCTGTGGCCCCGGAGCAGGAGTTCCTGCTGCCCAAAGGTTTATCTTTTCGTCAAAGATTAAAGCCTGTCCATCTAATGCGCCAGTAATTCCTGACTCAACATCATCAAGATCACGCAAGTATCTTACATGTACTTGGTCATCCTTCTCAATGTTGATCCATTCAGCACCGTCAGGTACTGTGATGGTACTACCTGTATCCAAGCCAATTGACAGTGCGTTCTTTCCATCTGGAATGGTGTAATCAAATCTTGTCTCTTGATCGCCAATAAGGAAAGCCCTATCTTGGAAATCATCATATGGAGGTTTAGCGCCTGACTCAACTTCTGGGTCTATACCACCTGTCATGGAACCCGCAGGCCAATAGCCCGGTTGCTTCTCATAGTCTAAGTCTTCAGGGCCAATAGGAAACACATCGTATATTGCTTGTCGTGTCTCTCTAATTCTTTCAGCACCCTCACCAATAGGGTCTTCATCCTTTGGTAAGTCTACTCTAATTGTAGGTTTTGTCATTGTCTGGCTCCGATAATTATACTCATAGAAATGCTGTCTCCGGGGATTACGTTATGCGTAGATTCAAATGAAGTGACCCCATAAAGTATTCCTGTGTAATCGTCCTTAACCTCTGAGGTAGTCATAAATGCACCGCTGATGTTGTCAGTTGTACCCATTGTAAATGTGACAGGTCTTGTCTTAATGTTGTTCTCAGCAGTTCTAGGTGAGTGTGCTTCAAATGTTAGTAGTGGCCTCTTTACATTTACCCAACCTAAATACTCAATCCATGAGTGATTCTGCATTGTATCCTCTGGTAATCCATCGCCCTGCTTTACCAATCCTGCAAACCAATTTGATGTATCAGTGTTTAAAAATGCTGAGTTAAACAGATAGTCAACACCTTCATTGACTACAATGTTAGGCGTGGATTCTGTCCACTTCAGGAATCCATTTTCATCATAGCAATCCACTAGGTATGTGGTGCTAAGTTTTGTATTTAAATTTGTATTCATGATTCTGTCCACTTGTTAAAGATGTTTGACCCTACCTGCTCCCATGATGATTCTGATTTTCTGTCATCATCCCAACCTTGAGGTGAATCATTTTTAAACAAAGCCTTATCCAGAATGAGGTCGCCATTAATTCCTTCAACGATATCATAGTGCGTAGCCCATCTTATATCTGTATCTAGAACATCTGGCACCCAGTCCCTATCGTCATCATTCCAGGGCCACTGATATCTAGGTATGTTAGGGTCAGAGGATATATCAGCATGAGAACTGTTAAACCAGTTCATCCAACCTGACCAGTCGATAGGCTTGCTCATGAGCGAACAATCAATCCAGATGAGCTATGTCGATCCTTGTCATCCTGTAACTGTAGATCAGCAACAGCCAAATCAAACCCCTGCTTCCATAGTTGAATTCGTGGATCATTCTGAAGGAATGCTTCAGCCTCTAGTAAAGACCCGTACAAATATATATCAGGTGCGTTAAGTAGTATCCAGTTAGTTGGCCGTGTGGAGCCAAGGCTAGGAACCTTTCCATAAAATAGCATCTCCATTTCATATTCGCCAGAAGGAACTGGCCCAAGTCTTAATTCATCTGCAACAATGGTGTAGAACTTAGGCATACCCTGACCCACATTCCATGACTCATATATCTCAGGTGTAATGTACTGCATGGATTGCGTTGGATTTGTGTTTAATCTAAACTCACGACCTTGTAGGAAATCACTGGGTAAGTTATAGTTTGATTGACCACCAACCGTAGTAGTTTTCTCCATTCGTTCCATAGCACGTAAACGGAGTTGTCGATTGAATCGACTCTCCGCTAGTCTAATGAAGTCACCCAAGAATGGATCAAGATCATCCCTATCAACCCAGTTCTTTAGACTGACTTTTAATTCGTCGTAAGTTTCTAATGACATTTTAAATCCTGCTGTTGTGAGTTCTGAAATATTTGTTGTCAGGATCGTTCAGGTATTTGGCTAATAGCTTAGGGTCGTTTTGTATTGCCCCTTTAGTTTCTTTCATCCAGTTCTGCCATACGACTAAGGGAATAGATGCAACCTTTCTTCCAAGTGCAGTCTTTCCTCCGTCGTTAACTCCTGAGTTGTATTCCTTTTTGTTCTGCTCAACAATCGGCTGTGCGTCCTGTGTCTTGGTGAGCGTAAATTCTTTTTCGTTTTCTTCAAATGTTGTGACACCTGTTTTGTCAACATCAAATATCGTCTTCATACATATCCCTTGCCACCTACTTTAGCAACTCTTTGAGGTTTGCTGTAGGCTTCCTTTAACGCTTTGTAAGGGTCAATCTTCTCACCCTTTCTTTTAACTTCTTTCTTAACGGGCTTGCCGTTTTTAAAGTCTGCTTTTTTCATAGTTCTCTCTAGTTAAAAGGTAAACCCCCCCTTGCGGAGGGGCGTCCCAATACAGATTAAGGCGCTGCCCAACCTGTGATCTTGCCATTTGCCTCTTCGTTTTTACTACGAAGGCCATACTCAACGACCAACTGTTGAGCAATACTGTCACCAGTACGAGCAATGTCATGAGTCATGAACGGTCGCAGGTAAGCGATGTCCCAATACTCATAGTCAAGGAAGTATGCCGTTTCAGCAGGCATCAAACGGTTTGGCACCATTTGCAGGTTTCCGAAATCGCTGACATAGATGTCAACCGCAGCCACGACATACGCAGGCGACTTATCATTAGCAGCAGTACGTAACTCCGACACACTCTGTGAGAGCGCAGAGATTTGCTGCTTGATAACACCGTCACACATGAGGACAGTAGGCTTGGCGCCCGCAGTCCAACATTGCTCCATCATGTCTTTGATGTCAGCCTCATCAGGTGCGGCAGCAGCAGCGACTACATTAGATGTAATCCATGCGCCGACAGAACCTGTCTTGCGTGCTACGCCTGATGCTCCGGGGGTAGGAGCGGTTGCCAGAGCAAGAAGCATATGCTCCATGTCTAACTTCAGCTCTTTCGCACGTTTAGCCATTTGATAGGCTTGCGTGGATTTACGCCCTGCGAAGTCTACTGCTTCCGCCGTGCCGCTTGATCGAACAGTTTTGGAACTGATCTGCGTATAGTTGCCTACACGTTGTGGTTCCGTAACTGCCAGGGCTGTAGCGTCATCGCCTTCAACATGAAAGTTGTCGTTACCGCCGTCAAGCTCATCGATCTGCCACTCAAAGTAAGTATTGTCGCAAGACGACTTACCAATGCCTGACATGAACGGAGTATCTTCCGGACTGATGTTGTAAATAATATTTGAGAGGTCTTCACGAATGCCGACGGCACCGTAAGTCTCTCTAGTATTCGTTGGAATTGTCATTTATATTTCTCCTATAGAAGGTCTTCAAGCAATCTAGCGGCATCTTCTGCTTTTCCAGTTTGCTTAAGTTTATTTATTTGAGCGTTACGTTTCTTTCGGTTAATGGAATCTTTTGATCTAGAGTTTCCTGACTTAACCAGAGTGGGTTTGTTTCGCACCTTCTTGTCACGGATATTTCCGCCTTCCAAAGCATCATACTTCATAGCCTTTAGCAGGATGTTTAAGGAGCGATGATCCACTAAGGAGCCAATCTCTTCCTCGCTATAACCCTGACTTAAAGAATAATTTCGTATTTTTCCAGCCATCTCAGCACGCTGTTCTTGATTTCCCCACTCTGGAACCTTTTCCGCCATAAGCTCATGCTCTTTTAGGACTTGTTCTTCAAGGTATCTTGCTTGTTCTTTTTGCCCTTCAATTGCCGCTTGTTGCTGCAATCTTTGTGCATGTTGAATTCTTGCTTGATGCTCTCTAAACTCATCCCTCTTAGTTACATATGCTATAGGGTCTATTTCCTTGAGCGCTTTCCAATCTATCTTAGCGTACTCTCCTAGCTGACTATTTGCTTGTGCTATAAATTGCCCAGCTGCTTGAATGTATTGCTCACGGGCCGATTGATTTTCTTTGAGATTACTTTGGTATTGCTCAGAAATCTCTTCAATTTTCTTTCGTTCCGCTGCCAGCTCTTGCGTCTTACGGGTGTAATCGCTCTGGCGTGAGTATCCTGCTAGAAGTTCATTCAATGAAACCTCAACGTCTTGACCATCAACCTTGACGGCGTACACATCGGAGTCATCTCCCTCAACTTCTGCATTATCCTCAGGCTCGTACTCGTCCTCATCGGACTCATACTCACCACCTTCTTCAGTTGTTTCGTCATTCGTTTCCGGCTGTGACTCACCAACCTCTTCTAAGGTTGTCTCTTCTTCCGTTACTGGTGGTGCTTCTCCAGCGTCCAGCATTGCAAGTAAAGACTCGGTTGCTTCTGCGATGCTTCCAGCACCGCTATCTTCGACTAATGTGGGTTCCGCAGAATTATCCACTGGTCTGTTTTCCATAATAAATTTCCTCTAAATGAATGGGTGTTTGCTTTGTATCTGGGACACTTGCCCAGTTTCTAGAACGCTTGATATGTGCGTCAAGATTCTGTCAATCAAATGAATAGATTGGTACAGTGATTCTCTTTTCTCCATGTCGAATGGTTCTGTGTGTTTCCATTCAGTTATGAGTTGCTCCTTGGTTGCATCAAATGCCTCCATGAACAACGGGTCTTCCAATAATCTTTTGGCGTGTATCTCTCTTGATTCGTTATCCAACTTTAACTCCTCTTCCTTGCTCTAACTCTACTTGGAGTTCAGCTTGTTTCAACTCAAGTTCTGCTGCATCAAGATTGCGCTTATGCTCAAACTCTTGGGTGTCAAGCTGAAACTTTGCTTGATCAATTTGAGTGTCTGCCATAGCCCTCTGAGCCTCAGCCTGCAACTTCTGCACCTCAGCCTGAAGTTTAGGATCAGGTTCTGGAGGCGGCGGCGGTTGCTGCATTTGTGGAGGCGTGAGGTAATCATCAACATTCTGCATACCCATAGCCTTAAGCAGCGATGCTGAAAGGTTGTAAATGTTATCGCCAGACACCATAGGATCGCCTTGGTTTTTATAGTTTGTCGCCATTTGAAGTATCTGCTGTAATTGGGCCACTTGCTGGTCCTTGTTGCCATTACCTAAAGCAACCGAGACAATTGAATCCATAGATGAGTCCCACTCTCTAGGGTCAACAGGAACCCACTCGTTTCTCAATTTTATAACCCGCTCCCTATCTTGGTTCTTGACAAGAAGTTCATACACAGACTTCATTAATTCTTTAACGCCAGTCTCGGCAAATTGCCTGGCAACTAGCTCAATCCTGCTTTGCGCTGCGTTCATGACGGCGTTAACCGCAGTTGCGGTTGTATGGCTTGTCAGGGCTTTATCATTCATTCCTTGGGAATGCTTGCTGACCCCAGCTCTTGCCTCTCTAACGCTATCAATATATTCAAGCATTTGAAACGTATAAGGCTCCAGTGCAGGAGTAGCCAGAGGGGTGACAGCATTAGGTGATTTAACACGTACGATGCCTCCCGGTCTAGCCGTCAGTAAATCATCCAGATTTGCCTGACCCTCTAGCACTGCGTATCTTCCAAAGTTTTGGTTATAAGCGTTATCCAAAAGGTTGCGCATTAACGTGCTCTTAATTCTTTGGAGGTCCATAACCAAGTCAGCAATAGACATGCCAAAGAATTTATGAGGTATCTTAACTGGGGTAATACTTATAAATGGAACTCTATCAGCAGGCTCGTTAGATAGTATCTTATCCCCAACGCTGCAAACTTTTCTAAGCTCAGCAATGCCGTCACCATCCCAGTCTGTTCTTAAGAAAGATTCATGCAGCCAGTATTCAACCAGAGACTCTTCATGAGAGGAGTCACCACCCCAGGGGAATTCGTATCCACTGTTATCGTAGGCGTGTCTTGCTTGGTTTCCTGCGTTCCAGGCACCCGAATCAATAGTTCCTCCACTGATCTCCTCATTATCAAGGTCTTCATCGGGATACATCTCTCTAAGTTCGCTAAGAGTTTTTCGGACTCTGTGGCAGGTAAACCTTGCATCCTCTATCGTCTTTGCTTCTCTATTAATAAGGAACTCTGATGGTGGTACATTATCTATGACAATTCTTCCATCTCTTTTTGTTTTTAATACCGCAACATCATGAGTGCCATCTCCGTGATCTGTATGCTCTGCTATCTCTACATTGGTGTCCTGAAGGATTGCTTCTAGTTCTACATCTGTAAGGTTGCGGTACTCTTCTCTCTCAACATCTTCGTATTCGTTCCACCACACCTTTACAATTCCGTTCTTTTGTATTAAGGCATCAGTAAACCATGAGTACATCATAGACCAACCATCATTGTCCTGACGAACAACATAGTTTACATAATCTGTCGCCTGTTCAGCCATTGCAACATCTTCAGTCTTTTTGGGAACAAATTGCACAAGCTCGTCACCAGAAGCAAATATTCGCATAAGACTTGGCTTGATCCACTCGATAGTATCCTGAACTGTTCGATCAACGTAATGTGATCTACCTTCCACCTCATTACCAAAAGGCAATCCGTAGTAGTAGTCCATTGCTTTGTTTCGCTGCTCAGAGATTGTATCCCCATAGCCCAAAGCATCTGTAATCTCGCTATCAACTCTAGCGATTAATTCTTCTTCTGTCTTAGGTGCTTCATTGGTTTTCATATAATTCCCATCTCTTTATACTGAATTGGTTTGTCTAAATCCAAACTCCATGTATCGTCTGAGCCAGCAACCCCAAACCTTCTGGATTGATAGCAGTACCTCATAGCGCTCATTGAGTCATCCCTCATAGCTACAATTTTTCCTTCTTTTCTGTGATACTGCCTGTACTCCGAAAGAAGGTTGTCAAGGTTGCTAAAAATCTTAAACTTTCCCTCTTCCATAGCAACAAGAATTTTCTGTATACCTTCTTCAACGCTATTCGATCCTTTGTTCTGACCAAGAGAGGGAGGGTTTGTAAAATGCTCCAACAAAAAATTACAGCCATGATTACGGTACTGATCAGCAAGGCCGGGATTACCCATAGAATCGCGACGGTTCCCATCATGAGGGTAAGCAATGGGGATAAAACTGGGTCTACGCTTAATCTCTTTAGAGTGATCTGCTGGACTTCTTTTGTTTTGAGCGTACTCATCATATATATAAAATATCTCCTCATCAACATCCATTGCGCCGTAAACAACAGCAGTGTTATGATCCCAACCAAAATCTATAGCAGCAATCCTAGGCCAATAGTCCGGTATAGAAAAGGGGTCTACAATTATCTTTTCTTCAGGTATTGGGAACACCAAACCAGAACCAATCATTGGTCTACCAAACTTACGCATCTCTCTTTCGTGAGGAGAGTATGCCGATAAAATCTGCTCCATTACATCAGGCTCAAGGTGTCCAGGCTTACCGCCCATGGTCTTCACCTTGTCCGCTGACGCGTCATCCCAAGTTGCTTGTGTAAGACTCTGCCCCTTTTTTATATCATTCATGAAGGCGCTTACAGTCTCTGTCATACCCTTCTCTGGCGTGAATGTCATATAAACCATTCCCTTCCTGTCTAGAGTTCTAGTTACCGCCTGAGAGTAAAGCGTCCTGTCTGGTTCCTCATCCAGCCATATACAGTCAACAGAGCGACCCATCCACTTCTCTACACCAGACTCATACGACTTAAAGTGTACCGTGGAGTTCTGCCCGTTCACATGCTTTATTAGAGCTATAGCTTTTGCGTTTGGCACGCCTGGTTTACGCTCAGCACTAACAATCAAATCTTTAGGTATTGCTCCAGTGCCCCATGCATCAGGGTCTTCTGGTGGACCTAGCAGCTCTGCCTGACAAATGTCTCTGGTAGATTCGTTAGAGATTCCACCAACCCATGCTGTTATTTTAGTCTTATACCTTTTTCCTGACCACCATTTAGGGTAAAGCCCTGTAAGGTGGAAAGACATTTCCATTGCTCCAGAGTATGACTTCCCAATACGGTTAGCGCACATAAGCAACCGTTGATTGTTCCTTCTTCCAGTGTCATGAAATAATTGCTGAAAGGGATATGGGTCATACTGATTTATTTTATTATAGAGTTTTCTAGACTTTAACTCTTGTGCAATCTCTAGCGCTCTGGCTAGATCAGCGCTTTTTTCTACCTCTTGCATTTGTTTTATTATTTCCTTTTCTTGCTTCTTGGGTTTTCAAAACCAAACCTTTTCCGTACCCAAGTAAACTAAGAGGTGTGTCAATTAAAGTATCCGCCAAAAATCTTCCAGCACTCTCAAGGTTTTCGGATCGCCATTCAGCAGTTCCTTGGGCGTAGTCTTGCCTTCCGTCACCAAGCGTATGCTCACTAATTCCCATCATATTGCGACCCCTTTGGTTTGCTTCTGGGTCTACCATATCAGCAAGCAGTCCTGGTGCGCTATAAGCAAGTCCCGCAACACCTGTCCTTGCAATCCTCCCAAGAGTATGGGCATTATCTAGAGTCTTAGCCCCTAGATTAACTCCAGTCTTAATATTCCTTAAACCACCACCTGGCAGCAATGTCTTAGGCTTACCTTTTATTTCAGAAAGCTCTTCTCTTAGAGGGTCATTGTCCAGCATTCCAACTTTAGGATTGCTTTTGCTGTACCCTTCCAGTAATGTCTTGAATCCTCTTTCGTTACCTTTCAGTGGATTGCCATCTCTGCCGGTTACAAATTTTTGATTATTGTTTTTAGGTATGGGGTGCTTTGCAATTTTAAACTCTTCGGGACTTTTTAATTCATTTAGTGGTACTGATAAAGATTTTTCATCACCAAATGTTTCATTCATTCTTTTGTAAAATTCTTTATACTTTCCAATCTCTGACTCATCTATTGATCCGCTAATGTTTGGAAGCAAACCGTGAGCGTTATCAAGAGAGCCTATAAGTCCTTTTGCGCTATTCCTAGCGCCGTTCTCCATATCGGGAAGTTTTGCCCCAAACCCTGAATTGTTTTTAATATTCCCAAGAGTTCTACCTCCTGGAGCATTGCGAGGGTAGAAGTGAGCCTTAACCCAGTCGTTCTCTCTTTTCCATTTCTCTGATTTAGGCAGGATGCTTGTTCTGGGGTTATCGTACTGTCCCGGATCAATTCCTTGCTCGCCAGACGATATCATCTTCCACCCACCATCAGGGTCCTTTTCAAACCATTCCTCTAGGTTTATCTTGTCCTTACCCTTGCCCACACTTTGTCTAGGCTCAACACCCTCAGGAATCCTGTATGTTTTGTAAGCAGCATTATATTCGGCGTCAATGATCTCATCCTCTACAGCGCCAAATTCTTTCATGATACCACTGTAAAGGTTTTTTAGTTTCACTGCACAGTCTCTCCTTTACCCATCAGTTTCTCAAGTTCTGCTTCTAGTTCTTCAGTGGATAGCTCATGTACAGTTGTGGTAACGCTGTCAATAATCTGTTTCTCAGCAGGTTTGTATCCAGCTCGATCTAACAAGTCACGGCAAGCGTTAAGCCTTACAGCCTCAGACTCTGCTTCCATAGCCAGCCTATATGTCATATCAATAACAGTGCCGACCTTACCGTCAATCCTGTTGCGCGTACGCTCCTCAATCTCAGGGGCAAACCTTTTTTTAAGGTCCCATCCTTTTTGCTTTGGGGTTGAGTATCCAGCAAGCTCAGCAGACTGTGTTGCGTTACCTGTAGAAACGTAAAGAGATACAAACTTTTCCTGTCTTTCGTCTAGAACTCTTTTCATTTTCTAATTCTCATTCTTGTTTTTTCTTTCATAATCTTATGCCTAACCTCTGCTATGCCGTCAGACATATGATTTGTAAATGCTTGAGGCACAACCGCATGAACCACACCAGCCAAGCCAATGCGGAGTATCTGTGAAGATAACCGCAAGGCGTGACCAGCATGATTCAGATAACTTCTGCCTGTTTCTCTTAAGTGGCCTTTCTTAGGCACCGTAGTAATACTCTATCACAGCCAAATTCCTACGACATGTAATAGCACAACCGTCATCACTGCTGTAACAGCGCAGTCTAGCCAATGAATCTTAGACATGATCACCTCCTGTTTGATGTGTTTACTTCTTTTGCTGCACCGCTAAAAAAGCGGTCAAATGTACCTGATATAAACCCCATTACTCTTCCGGATTCATTTATGGTGAACCCTCCATCTGTATCTTCGTTAATTGGTGCTGCGAACAGAACCTCATATGCGCCATCTTCGTTAGCGTAGTTGTACTGCATTTGAAACGGCAGGGTAATCAAAGTGGCTGTACTAAAGGTTATCAGGGCCAACATGATAACCGCTAGTTCATCATCGTACTTGTCGTGAAATTCTTCCCAATCATTCTTCTCTTCTTCCGGCATGGCATAGTCTGCGCAGGTTGTTGAACCGCGCCCATTGCCTGTGCCAACCACAGTTGGGAATTCGGTACAGATGAGGTCACCAATCCTTCTGGCCTCAGCTGAAGTTCCTTCTTTATGGTATTCGGAAACAACGACTGGTTTGCCCAGTGATACGGCGTATCGTACGGACTCACGAATCTGATCATCAGTTTTGTCAAAACCTGTCTGAAGATAGATAATATCCGCGTCTTTAACATATGCTTCCTTGCCAGACATACCTGGTGTTAGGTGTACTCCTATAGGTTTGTTTACTCCCTTACGTCTGAGGTTCTGTATTAGAA
>Ga0222717_10004205_pt1 | contig 10665 bp, 15 predicted proteins | sample C33_18DmetaG_FD_165053 | JGI IMG/M metagenome (GOLD analysis project Ga0222717, IMG submission 165053) | Estuarine water microbial communities from San Francisco Bay, California, United States - C33_18D | ecosystem: Environmental > Aquatic > Marine > Unclassified | place: USA: California...
CTTATTGCAAAACTATTAATCCATTATTTGTAAGAACTAATAAAAAAAAGAAAAAGAATAAGAAAAAAAAGAAACAAATATTAAATAAAAATTGAAAAAATAATCATATTTAAATATAAATTTTAATATGATTAATTTTAAACTAACAAAAGATAATTTTAATGGGAATTGGAGATTGATTCCTAGAAATAGAGGCACACAAACTCAATTAATCCTTTCTAAAAATTTGATAAATAAAAATGGTAAAGATTTTTTTGTATGTTATAATTTTAATTATGATATTAAAAATCATGTTATTGGACAACCAAAATCTTTAATGAATGAATTATTAGGATTAAATGAAAATGAATTTTATAAATGTATTATTGGTAATGAAAGTTTAACATTTATTATAATGACTGATAATGAGATAAATGAATATAATCAAAAAAATAATAATCAAGAAAATAATAATAAATCTATTTCACTCAATTCAATATCATGTAACATAGAACCATAGTAATGAAGAAATATAATAATTATTTTAACTCAATTCAATGATATATAAGATTGAATCATCATAATTTTGTCCAAATAACTCTTTTGATTTGTTTAAATGTGTATGCATTAAATTATCTATTTTATCTTCACTTTTAATTATATCAAAAATTTCTTTATTTTTCCAGCAATCCCAAAATCCATCAGATCCGACTAAAATATAAAATTTATCTTCATTAGGAAAATCATATTTATTAATTGATGGTTTATAAGTTATTCCACCTTCTTGTAATTCTAAATCACCTATTGATCTAGTCATAGCTAAAAATAAATTTTTATATTTTACATATGTTGCAATATCATTTCTTAAATTTTTATAATATAATTTATCATAATCATTTTTAATCCATTCATCATTTTTAAATTCATAATATTTAATATAAGGACTAAATCTAGTTCTTGGTGCATAAATAAAATCTACTTCTTTATTTTCAATTCTTATTCTTTCATCTAGATTATCAGGTGAATGATTAGAATTTAATATTTTAATTTCTTTTTCAGAAAATAAAAAACATTCAGAATCACCTATATTTAAACACCATATATCTAAATTATTTCTAATAATAAGAATAGTTACAGTTGTACCACCATTAAATTTAGATAATTCATTGATAGTATTTTCATTTAGTTCTTCAATAATATTATTTAATAAAGTATTAAGATCTTTATCTATTAATTTTTTTTTATAATTATTAAATTTTTCTTTTATGAAATCTCTAGAATATTCTGCATATTTAGTTCCATCTTTTCCATGACCATCAAAAACAGAATATATTTTAATATATCCATCAAACAATTCTAAATGAAAACTTCTATCTTGATTTTTTGAGGATGGTAAATTAATTAATTTATGTGAAATATTTTTAAAATCTAAAGTAAAATTCATTTACTAATAATAATAAATAAATTCTTATATTGGTTTAAAAATATTTTTTTTTATTAATTAATGAATAGTCAACCTAAAAATTACAATTCAACGGAACCAGTAAGAGCTGTACCAGTTGCAACTGTTCAAGGTCGATACGATGATATAGAATTAAATGTTGTAGAAGATAATATTTCTGATAAAATGAAAATTACATATTCTTTATCAAAAACAGTAAAATGTTTGGCTCTAATTGATATTTGCTTTTCAGTTATGTATGCTTTTTATAATTTTTGGTATTTTATACCTTTACTATTTGGATATTTTGGATATGTTGGATCATCTAAATTTAATAAAAATTATATATCAATTTATTTATGTTATAATATTTGTAATATTATATCAAGATTTATTTATACAATTATTTTTGTAACAGCTTATTCGGAAGGAACATTGCAAATTAAAGAGAATCAATTTTCATTTAGTATTTTGTTTTCAATACTATGTATTTTATTAGAGCTTTGGATATTAAAAGTGATACATAAATTCAGAAAATATTTAACTGAATTAACAGTATTTGAATTAAGTAGATTACAAGATTTAAAAATAGAATATAGAGTAGTTTATTATTAATTAATTGGATCATACATAATTATTTATAAATAGAATGTAAGGATAAATTGGTGTTGAGTAATATTAATATTACAGAAAAATATTAACATTAACATTAAAATTAAAATGTTTTAATATTAAATAGAAAGGTGAAAGTTTTGTTTAAATAGATAGATAATTAATTTTTATAAAAGAGATGAATTTAGTAAATAAAATCTTAGTATAAATATATGAATATAAAATTATTAACTATATTTATATTTTTTTTTATTTTAATCATTAAAATATTAATTAAAAAAAATATAAAAGAGACTAATTTCATAATCAGTTTAACAACATTACCATCTAGATATGAATCTTTAAAACAGTGTTTAAAATCATTGTTAGAGCAAAATTACGATAATTATGAGATTCATTTGAATATTCCAAAAAATAATAAATTAGAAGGACCTTACAAACATAAATTAGAATTCAATAATGATAAATTAAAAATATATTATGTAGATGATATCGGACCTATTTCTAAATTATTTTATACATTAGAAAGAACAAAAAATATGAATCAAAGAATAATATCTGTAGATGATGATATAATATATAACAAAAATATGCTAAAAGAATACAATAAGATTTTATCCAATAGTAACTATTTAGATTGTTGTATAGGTTTTGCAGGAATATATCCTTTAAATAATAATACTTTTTGGGTAAGTGATAATAAAAAACCTGTTTATGCAGGAATTATAGAAGGCTATAAATCAGCTTGTTATAAAAGAAATTTTTTTGATGATAATTTTTTTACATCAATTAAAAAAAAAAATATGGAATGGGCATACAATAAAATATATTATGAAGATGATGTTATAATTAGTAGTTATTTAGGTTACAAAAAAATTATTAAAGTTGTTATGCCAATTGATAACTTTAATCCAATAGTTAAAGTTATAAAAAATAAAATATCTGGTTGTAATAATTACAGAAAAGAATATGGTGATAGTGTAAACAATATAAAAAAATTTTATAAAAGTAGATTTGGAAAATATATTCAAGCGGATTATTTAAAATAAATTATGGATTAATTAATTTTAATTATAAATTAATTAATTATTAACTGGATCATACATTATTTTCATAATTACATCATTTTTAAAATCAAATTTAATTAAGATATTTACATTAGTAACTGTTTTATCATTACCATTAACTAATTTAAATATTCTCATTTTTTTATTAATTGTAAATTCTAAGTTTTTATCGATATCAAAATTAATTATAAAAGTTTTTTCTTCTTGGTTTATTCGTTCAGAAAGATAGTATTTGTAACCTAAACCTTTTTGTATAATCTCAAAAGGAATAACACAAGCAGTTTGTGTACAAAACATTAAAATATCATCAACATTTATTTCTTTATAATATAATTCAATAAAGTCAATTATTTGTTCATAATCAGTAATTAAATTACCATTACAATAAACTTTACTTCTATCATAATCAACTTTAAATTGATCTTTAATAGATTTTTCATTAAATGATTTTTTCATATCATTAAACCATAATTTAAAATCTAAATAAATAATTCTTTCTATTTTATTATCTTCTGAAAAAAAATTATTTTTATAATTAAAATCATTAATTTTATCAACAGCTATAAATTCACTATTATCATCAAATAATATATTTAATTCTTTTTTATTTTTGTATTTATCAAAATCTATTAAATAATATTCATTCATTTATTATATATAATAAAATAAAAAAATTGAAAAAATATTAGGATTTTTATATTAAAACAATTATGTCATTTAGTATAATAATTCAAAATAAAGAAAATAATAAATATAATTATCCATAAAATATTTCAAAATTTATATGTCCAATTAGTTATGATATTTTTTATAATCTAGTATTAACTTATGATGAACAAATTTATGAAAAAATGGATATATTAAGATGGTTTATGGAAGGAAATGAAACATCTCCTTTAACAGGTAAAAAATTGGGAAGTTTAGATATAGTTTCTAATATTATTCTAAAAAATGTAATTGATGAATGGAAGAAACAGTATTTAAAAAAATAATTAATTTATAAATACAAATTTTATTTTAAAAAAAATATAAAATAATATATATGCTTGATAAATATTACTTTTATGATAATCTTAAAAAACATCTTGAAAATAATTTTTATTCAAAACAATTATTTATGAGAACTAATAAAGATGTTTTTAATTTAGCTAGAAATTTTGTAAAATATAAAGATAGAACAACAAATGAAGAATTTTATAATAATATTCTTAATCAATTAAAAAATAAACCATTAGAAGAAACTAATACAAGAGTAAGAAAAGAAATTAATTTTAGATCAACAAAAACATTAAATGAATTTATAGAAAGAATAGATGAATGGAAAAAAATAAAAGAAAATAAAAAGAAAAAATTATTGGATGTTGGAGCAGGAAAAGGAGATAAAACATTATTAACTAGAAAATTTTTTAACATTCCATTAGATAATACTTTTTGTTTAGAGTTAGAAAAAAATAATAAAATTGATAATATTAAAGAAGCTTGTAAATTTAAATTTTATAAAGGAGATAAGTTTCCATTTGAAAAAGATGAATTTGATGTAATAACTGTATTTTTAGTAATACATAATGTTTATAATTTAGAAGAATTTTTTAAAGAAATTAAAAGAGTTATCAAAAAAGATGGATTTTTAATAGTAAGGGAACATGATATTAATCAGGAAGAAGAAAGAGCAAATTTACATTTACTACATTTTTTATATAACTTAAAAGATGGTTTAGATTATGATGAAAATATGTTTGGAACATTTAGATCTGGTAAAGATATTATTAAAATAATAGAAGATAATAAATTTAAGTTTATAAAATTATCTAATGCTTCTGGATTTACAAGAGCAAGATATTTTATATTTCAATCAAAATAGATTTTTATTTATCATTAACAAGTTTATAGGACCAGATAAGTCCCATTAAATAAACTGGCATTGTAAATAAAACTTTATTTAAAATTTCGCTATTATTATAATTTAGGTAAACAGCATCAATTACGATGTAACCTAATATAGGTATTCTAATAAAACAATACATATATTTTTGTATTTTTTTCCATAATTTTAAATTTTTAATTGTATTAAAGTATTTCTTTTTTTCAGAATAATTTTCTTTTTTCTTTTGATGCAAATAATAATAAACAATATAAGAAGGAATATTTGATAATTCTGCACAAAATAATAATTCGTGTACTTTAAAAGTAGAGGAGTATTGCATTAATGCTAATAATGATGCGAAATGATGATAAATATAACCGATTCTTAGACTTCCTTTATAATTTTTGATGCAATTATAATTATCATAAATAAAATATCCAGCAGAAAATGTTCTAATTGCATTATCTAATATTAAAGATTCATAATTGTTAAAATATTTTTGATACAAGTATAATGTAGTTAATAATGTAGATGTACAAGCGTGTGTTAGAGATGTGAAATTAATTCCTAATTTTTCACTATTTGAATAATGTTGAAAATATTTTTTAATTGAAAAAAACATAGTTGTTACAAAGAAATATTTTGGACTAAAATAATTGTTCAATATTTCTAAAATCATTATATTAAATTATATTTAAAAATTCATTTTTAAATTATATTAAATGTATTCTTCAGATTCAAATAAACAAAATTTATTTTTATTTAATTCAGTGACTAATAAGTGTGAATGGCATGATAATTATAAAAACAACGATTTAAAAATTATTGGTGAAATTAATGTTAAAAAAAACTTAAATAAAAAAGTTACAATAGGAATACTAGGTTCAATTCCAGAACCTTATATTATTAAAAAAAAATCTAAATGGAATAATATAGGATTTCTTAAAAGTCATCTTCAAAAATGTATTAGAAGAATGTTACCAGATTTAGCAGTTAAATCAGCAATAGAAATTATAAAGATAGATTTAAAAGAATTATTAAGAAGATTACCCATAATAATTATAGAGGATGTATGTTTAGTTAATATATTTACTAGAGTTGTTTGGTTAATGTGTGCTAATTCAAAGGGTTATCAATTATCAAAAAATGATATAAAATGGATATTAGGTGTAGTACATGCAATTTCTGAATGTAAAACTAGGCATTATATAAGCAATCAATATAATAGTAAATTCAATGTAGATAAAATAAATTTAGATGTATTTAATATTAGTATTTTAATGAGAATAGCATATGGTGGTATGAATTGTGATATGAGTATGTTGGAAAATGCATGTTTATTTAAAAAAGATCGAGTTAATTTAGATATTAAGAGTATCAGTTTTAAGAAAAAGAAATTAAAATTAAAAGAAATAATACCGTATGGAGTTGATTTTCATATTAAATGTAATATATTGGATGAAATTCAAAAATTAATGAATAGTAAAAATTTATTTATAAATGCAAAAATGATAAGAAAATGGATATGGGAAAACAGAAGTAGTATTAATTATAGAATTGATATAAAAGAAGAAAATACTATTTTAAAAAAATTTCATTCGGAGGTAGATAAAATTTGTTTACATATAGCTAAAAATAATTTTTATAAAAAAATTGAAAAAATTTAAAAATAAAATTATTAATTATTTATGGAACCTAAAATAAATCAAAATATAATAGAAACTGTATGTACAGTAATAAATAATAGAAAATTATCTGAATTATCTAGAAAAATAAAGGAGGAGTATTATATTCCATATAAAAAAGTTACATATATTTCAGAAGAAGAATATGAAACTTTAAGAGATAACTTTTTTGAAAATATAAAAGGAAAATATATAAAATTAATAAATTATAATTCATCAAAAGAATTTTTAGAAAATCAATTAAATTTACTCACAAAAAATGAAATAATTGGATGGTGTTATAATTCAAGTATAATTTTAAATAATATAATTAGATCATTTATTGATTATTTACCAGATTTAAAAAAAATGCCTAATAATTGGTCAGTTGTTGATCAAATTACAAGTATATTATCAAGTGTACTTTTTCATGGATCTGAATTTAAAAATGATGGATTAATCAATAATATAAAACAATTTAAATGTCCAAAATGTAATCAAAATTCAAAAGATATATTTATTCCTGAATTTTGTGATACTTATAGATGTACTAAATGTATAGATAAATTTGATCGTGATATGCATCAAGACTATTTAAAATATCAAAATCAATATTAATTTAATTTATATTTTTTAATTAAATAATCATAATCATCCTGCGTATTAACACCTATTTCAAAATCATTTACTTCAGAAGATATAATTTTATATCCTTGTTCCAAAATCTTTAACCATTCAATATCTTCTTCTAGTTGGTTAGGTGTATTTTCAGATAGATAAGTTTTTAAATAATCTGTTTTGAAAACAAATAAACCAATATGACCATAATATATAGCACCTCCATGATTTTTGTTTTTATTTGAAGGAATACAATTTCTACTACAATAAAGAATATAATTATTTTTATCCATTACAATTTTTCCAAAATTTGGATTATCTAATTCAGTTTTATTAACTATTTTATAATGTAAAGTGGAACATACACAATCTTTATTTTTACAATTAATCATTTTATTTATTGCTAAATCAATGTGTTCTGGATTAATAAATGGTTCATCACCTTGAACATTAACAACATAATCATATTTTTGATTTAATTTTTTTAAAGCTAAACAAATTCTTTCAGTACCATTGAGACAATTTTCTGTAACCATAATAACATTACCATTAATTTTTTCTATTGATTCTTTAATTCTTTCATCATCAGTTACAACAAATGATTTTGTTAATAATTTTGATTTAATGGTTTGTAAATAGACTTTTTGTATCATATTATATTCTTTAAATGACAATAAAGGTTTACCCGGTAATCTAGATGATTTATATCTTGCAGGAATTAAACATATAATATTCATTAAGAAATATTAGATTTTTAATTTTTAAATGTTTTCTAGAATTTTAGTATTACATATCAATCCAATAAATTTATTATTATCAACAACAGGAATATACTTAAAATAAGAAAATTTTTTGATGTCATCAATACATTCTTTCAATAATAGATTTTTATTTTTCAATATAAATGGTTTTTTGTTAATGTAATTTTTAATAGATGATTTTTTATCAATATCTTTTTTATACAAATTAATAATATCTTTAGATGTTGTTATTCCATAAAATTCATTATTTGTAGTAAAAATAATAATTCCTTTTTTATCCTCATATAAACTTTGAATACATTTATCAATAGTAGTGTTAACATTATATTTTTTAACATTGACATCAATAAAATTATAAATTGGTTTTAATAGAAATCCAATATTACCCTTACAATGATTTTTATTATATTCTTTTTTTTTAAAGTCAGTTTTAATTAAAATCAAATTAGTTACTAAATTAAAATATAATATTGTATTAATTATTGAATTTGTTGGAATTAATTTAAACTTTATATCTAATTCTTCAATTAAAGGAATACAATAATTTTTTAAAACCTTTTTACTAATTTTATTATCTTTTTGACATGAAAATAAATATTTTTGACAATTAATATTATCAATTATATCTAATATTTCTTTAGTATTACCAGATTTAGAAAAAATAAATATCAAATCTTTTTCTTCTACACTTCCTAAATCTCCATGAACTAAATTTATTGCATCTAAATAAAATGTCTTAAAAGATATTGATTTTAAAATATCAGATATATGTCTAGCTGCATTTCCTGATTTACCTATTCCTATAAAAAAAATATTTTTATCTTTATTATTTATAATTAATTCTGATAATTCATTTAATTCTTCTTCTTTAATATTTTTATTGAAATTTTCAAAATTAATTTTACTATTATTTATTATTTCTTTAAAAGACATTATTTAATTAAATAAAAAAAATATATCTTTTAAACAAAATTAAATTATATAAAAATATATTTATATTAAAATTATATGATAATAGATGAAAAAAAACTTCTAATAATGGCTGGTCCGAACGTCATAGAAAGCGAAGAACACATTATGTTCATGGCTAAAGAATTAAAACAAACATTCTCTAAATTTCCAAACATTCAATATGTTTTCAAAACTAGTTTTGATAAAGCTAATAGAACATCAATAACTTCTTATCGTGGTATTGGCATGAAAGAAGGTTTAAGAATTATTAAAAGAGTGAAAGATGAACTAAATTTACCAATTATAACAGATATTCATGAACCATGGCAATGTGAAGAAGTTGCTAAAGTAGCTGATATTATTCAAGTTCCAGCATTTTTATGTAGACAAACAGATTTAATTGAAGCTGTTGCTAAAACTAATAAAATAGTTCATGTAAAAAAAGGTCAATTTTTAAATGCAGATTCTATGTTAAAAGTAGTTGATAAGTTAAGAGGATTTGGACATACTAATAAAATTATTTTATGCGAAAGAGGAACAATGTTTGGTTATAATGATTTAATAGTTGATACAAGAAATTTAGTATGGATGAAAGGTCCATCAAATTCAGTTTCAATGGATATAACACATTGTTTGCAGCAACCAGGAAAGAAACATGCAGATGGGAGTGTAAAATCAGGAGGTTTGAGAGAGTTCATTCCTTTAATGGGAAAAATTGCATTAGTTTCTGGAGTAAGTGCATTATTTATGGAAGTTCATGATGATCCTAGTAAGGCTTTGTGCGATGGACCAACTCAATTTTATTTAAAAGATTTGGAGGAATTATTAAAGTGTTTTACAGATTTATTTAAATTTAGTAGGAAATAGATTTTTTATTATTATTAAAAAATTAAATTCTATTTGTAAATAATGGGGTATAAAGATGAAAATTCTTTAGAAGAAAGAACTAATGAATCTGAAAAAATATTAAGTAGATATCCAGATCGTATACCTATTATTTGTGAATCATTAGATAAAAATGCACCTAAATTAGATAAAAAAAAATTTTTAGTTCCATATGATTTAACTATGGGACAATTTATGTTTATATTAAGAAAAAGAATTAAATTAAAACGGGAAGAAGCTATATATTTGTTTGTGAATAATACTATTTGTACATCATCAACAATAATGAGCACCATATATCAAGAACATAAAGATGAAGATGGTTTTTTGTATATTAAATATAATGGTGAAAGTACTTTTGGATAATAAAAATAATTTAAAAATTTTTATTATTTAATTAATATAAAAATAAATTATTTTATATATTAGATGAAATTTAAAGATAGACATAATTTCGCCTACAGAATTAATCAATCTAATGATATAATGAATAAATATCCCACAAGAATTCCAATAATTATGGAAACTAATGACAAAAGCATACCTAGATTAAAAAGACAAAAATATTTAGTAGAACGTGATTTTACACTTGGAAATTTTATGTATATTATAAGAAAACATTTAAAATTATCTCCAGATATAGCAATATATCTTTTAATTAACACAAAATTATTTCCAGCAAGTCAATTGTTAGGATCAATATATGATGAAAATTCTGATAATGATGGTTTCTTATATATATACTATTCAGGAGAAAGTACTTTTGGAAAAATTGAATTTTAAAATTATTATCTATATTTAGTATATTATGACTAAGTCATAT
>Ga0222717_10004206_pt1 | contig 10663 bp, 8 predicted proteins | sample C33_18DmetaG_FD_165053 | JGI IMG/M metagenome (GOLD analysis project Ga0222717, IMG submission 165053) | Estuarine water microbial communities from San Francisco Bay, California, United States - C33_18D | ecosystem: Environmental > Aquatic > Marine > Unclassified | place: USA: California...
TGCTAAACCTTTTCTGGCCCCGTGTGTCGAGTTAAAATATTCTAGAACTGATAAGCCTTCTTTAAAATTAGAAATAATTGGTGTTTCAATAATTTCTCCGGAAGGTTTAGCAATTAAACCTCTCATACCTGCCAGTTGTTTCATCTGAGCTTGCGAGCCTCTGGCTCCAGAATCAGCCATCATATAAACTGAATTTGTCTCAATTCTATCATCATCGTAGATTTTCTCAGCAGAAGAAATTTCTTTCATCATTTCATTTGCTACTGTGTCAGTACATTTTGACCATACATCAACAACTTTGTTATATTTTTCACCTCTAGTAATTAATCCGTCTGAATACTGTTTTTCATATTCTTCAATTTGTTTTTTAGTATTGTTGATAAGACCTATTTTAGTTTTTGGAATTATTAAATCATCTTTACCAAAAGAAATTCCAGCCTTGAACGCGTGTTTGAAACCTAACGTTTTAATCTTATCGCAAAAAATAACTGTTTCTTTTTGACCGCAGTATCTAAATATAGTGTCAATTACTTCGGATACATTTTTCTTTGTTAATAATTTATTAATCAAATTAAATTTTATATTATGATTATTTGGTAATATATTTGCTAATAAAAATCTACCGGCTGAGCTTGTGTATTTTTCAGTTATATTATTTCCGTCTTTATCGACTGTTTTAAATATAGAAACAATTTTTGAGTGTAAGCTTATAGCTTTATTTTCAAGTGCTTGTTCGATTTCTTCAATACTTGAAAAAATACCTTTAGGTTTTTTATCTGTTTTATCGCTTTGAGATAAATAATAAATTCCTAAAACTATATCCTGACTAGGAACTATTATTGGCTTACCATTTGAAGGACTAAGAATATTATTTGTAGACATCATTAGGACTCTCGCCTCTAATTGGGCTTCAAGACTCAACGGTATATGAACTGCCATTTGATCGCCGTCAAAATCTGCATTAAATGCGGCGCAAACTAAAGGGTGTAGCTCTATAGCATTTCCTTCTATCAACTTGGCCTCAAAAGCTTGGACTCCTAACCTATGAAGAGTTGGCGCTCGATTTAAAAGTATCGGGTGTTCTCTAATTATATGCTCTAAAGAATCCCATACCTCACTTTTTTCTTTTTCTACTAAACGCTTCGCTTGCTTAATTGTTGTAGCTAAACCTAATTTATCTAATCTTGCATACAAAAAAGGTTTAAAAAGTTCTAGCGCCATTTTTTTTGGTAAACCGCATTGATGAAGTTTAAGTTCAGGGCCAACAACTATTACTGATCTTCCAGAATAATCAACACGTTTCCCTAATAAATTTTGTCTAAATCTACCTTGTTTACCTTTAAGCATTTCAGCTAACGATTTTAATGGTCTTTTCCCTGTTCCGGTTATTACTCTTCCTCTTCTGCCGTTGTCAAATAATGCATCTACTGATTCTTGAAGCATTCTCTTTTCATTTCTAACGATAATGTCAGGTGCTTTTAAGTCTAAAAGTCTCTTCAAACGATTATTTCTATTAATTACCCTTCTATATAAATCATTTAAGTCAGATGTAGCAAATCGACCTCCATCTAATGGTACAAGTGGACGCAATTCTGGAGGAATTACTGGTACAGATTTTAGAATCATCCATTCTGGTTTGTTGCCAGAAGCAATAAAAGATTCTAAGAGTTTAAGTCTTTTAATAGTTCTTTCTTCTGTTACTTTTGATTTTATATCAGCTAGAGATTCTCTTAACTTCTGTTGTTCCTTTTTCAAATCGAGATTAACTAAAATTTCTCTTACAGCTTCGGCACCAATTCCTGCAGTAAATGCATCTTCACCGAATTCCTCTTGCGCTTTAATTAATGCTTCTTCAGATATTAATTGGCCTTTTTTTAAAGTCGTCAGACCAGGCTCAACAACAATAAAACTCTCAAAATATAAAACTTTTTCTACCTCTTTAAGTTTCATATCAACTGCTAATGAAATTCTACTAGGTAAAGATTTTAAAAACCAAATATGAGCAACAGGACAAGCCAAATCTATATGTCCCATTCTTTCTCTTCTAACATTCGATTTTGTTACTTCAACCCCACATTTTTCACAAATTATACCTCTGAATTTCATTCTTTTGTATTTTCCACAAAGACATTCATAGTCCTTTACTGGTCCAAATATTCTTGAACAAAATAAACCATCTTTCTCTGGTCTAAATGTTCTGTAATTAATAGTTTCAGGTTTTTTTATCTCACCATATGACCAAGATTTAATTTTTTCAGGACTAGCTAGAGTAATTTTAATACTATCGAAATTATTTTCTTGAACAATATTTTGGTTTTCGTAAATTTTAGTTAAATTTTTATCCATAATTAATTTAATTCAATATTTAGTCCAAGTGCTCTTATTTCCTTAATTAAAACGTTAAAGGACTCGGGAACCCCAGACTCAAAGTTATTGTTACCTTTTACAATTGTTTCATAAACTTTTGTTCTACCAGCGACATCATCTGATTTAACAGTTAATATTTCTTGTAATGTATATGAAGCTCCATATGCTTCCAAAGCCCATACTTCCATCTCACCAAATCTTTGTCCTCCTAATTGAGCTTTTCCGCCTAAAGGTTGTTGTGTAACTAAACTATATGGACCTGTTGACCTTGCGTGTATCTTATCTTCTACTAAATGATTTAATTTTAGCATATAAATTATTCCTACAGTCACTGGACGATCAAATCTTTCTCCAGTTTGGCCATTCCATAAATTTGTTTGACCAGAGTTAGGAAGTTTTGCTAAATCTAACATCTTGTTAATATCATTTGTACTTGCTCCATCAAAAACTGGTGTAGCTATAGGAACGCCGTTTGATAAATTTTTAACCAACTCAGCTATTTCTTTATTAGATAATTTTGAAATAACCTCAACATAATATGTGTTTCCATAAATTTCTTTAAGTTTAGTTTTAATTTTATCTATTTCTTCATCAAAATTTTTTAAATATTGTTTAATTTGATCTCCTAATTCTGAACAAGACCAGCCTAAATGTGTTTCCAAAATTTGACCTACGTTCATACGACTAGGAACTCCCAATGGATTTAATACAATATCAACTGCTTTTCCATTTTCCATGTAGGGCATGTCCTCAACTGGAACTATTTTACTTACAACACCTTTATTACCGTGTCTCCCAGCCATTTTATCTCCAGGCATTAATCTTCTTTTAACTGCAACAAAAACTTTTACTACCTTCATTACAGTAGGTAGTAGATCATCACCTTGTTGTATTTTTGTAACTTTATCCTCAAATCTTAGCCTTATGTCTTCTGATGCCTTATCAAATTGGTTTTGTAATTTTTCTAAATTATTGTTCAATTCTTCTTTTTGTAATGAAATTTTCCATAAATCTTTTAGGGATATTTTTTCAAAATCATTTATATTTAACGTTGTGCCTGGTTTTAATTCTTTAAATTGTTTATTGATACTTTGGCCATTTAATAGATCAATTACCCTTAATTTAATATTCCTATTAAGAATTTCTTCTTCAACTTTTTTATCTTCTTGAACAGACTCAATTTCAGATCTTTCAATAGCTATTGAACGTTCATCTTTTTCAATACCATGTCTGTTAAAAACCCTAACATCTATTACAACTCCAGTGCTACCTGATGGTAATTTTAAAGATGAATCTCTAACATCAGTAGCCTTTTCTCCAAAGATTGATCTTAATAATTTTTCTTCCGGACTTGAAGAGGTTTCACTTTTTGGTGTAACTTTACCAACTAAAATATCACTAGGCTTTACTTCAGCGCCTACATAAACTATGCCTGACTCATCCAAATTTCTTAAACTTTCTTCGCTTACATTTGGTATATCTCTTGTAATTTCTTCAGCACCTAATTTTGTGTCTCGAGCCATTGATTCATACTCTTCTATATGTACTGAGGTAAATACATCGTCTGTCACACACCTTTCTGAAATTAAAATCGAGTCCTCAAAATTATAACCTTGCCACGGCATAAAGGCGACTGTTACATTTTTTCCTAAAGCTAATTCACCTAATTTAGTGGCTGGACCATCAGCAATAATATCTCCTTTTTTTATCTTGTCTCCAACTTTAACCAATGGTTTTTGATTAATGCATGTATTTTGATTAGATCTTTGAAATTTAGATAGGTTATAAATATCAACTGCAGACTGAGATAAATTCGTAACATCTGAAGCTTTCACGACAATTCTTTTCCCGTCTATTTTATCAACTACACCAGTTCTTTTTGCAACAATAGTTACACCAGAGTCTAAAGCTACATCTGACTCTATACCAGTTCCTACTAATGGTGACTCTGGTTTCAGTAATGGCACAGCTTGTCTCATCATATTTGACCCCATTAAAGCTCTGTTAGCATCATCATTTTCTAAAAATGGTATTAATGCTGCAGCAACTGATACTAATTGTTTTGGTGACACATCAATAAAATCGATCGTTTCACTTGTAGATAATTCAAAATTTAAGTTTTTTCGACAAGCAACTAATTCTTCGGCGAATGAGCCATCATTATTTAAAACTGAGTTAGCTTGTGCAATTGTATATTTTTCCTCTTCAATTGCAGATAAATATTTTATTTCCGATGTAACTTTAGCATTTACTACTTTTTTATATGGACTTTCTATATACCCAAATTTATTAACTCTACAGTATGTTGCTAGACTATTTATAAGTCCTATGTTTGGTCCTTCAGGAGTTTCAATCGGGCAAATTCTTCCATAGTGAGTGGGATGAACATCACGAACTTCAAAGCCTGCTCTTTCTCTAGTTAAACCTCCGGGTCCTAACGCTGAAACTCTTCTTTTATGAGTTATTTCTGACAAAGGATTAGTTTGATCCATAAACTGTGAAAGTTGAGATGTTGCAAAAAAATCTTTTAAAGATGTTGTTATGGGCTTTGCGTTGATTAAATCTTGAGGCATTGCTGACTCAATTTCAAGAAATGTAGACATTTTTTCTTTAACAGTTCTCTCCATTCTTAAAAGACCGATTCTAAATTGATTTTCTACAAGCTCACCAACTGATCTTACTCTTCTATTGCCTAAATGATCTATGTCATCAACATCGCCTTTGCCATCTCTTAAATCTAACATAAATTTAATAATCGCAATTATGTCAGCTGTTTCTAAGATAATTTTTTTCGAACTTGTATTTAAATTTAATTTAGAGTTAAGTTTAACTCTTCCAACTTCGGATAAATCATATCTCTCTTTTGTAAAATAAAGATTATTAAAAATTTGTTCAGCTATTTCTACAGATGGAGCCTCACCTGGACGCAATACTTTATAAATATCACTTAAAGCATCTGCTTTATTTGAGTTTTTATCTGTTTTTAATGTTTCTAAAATATACGGGCCTTTATTAATTGGATCTATATTTACAATGCTAATTTCTTTTTCTTCTTGAGCAATAATTTGTTCGAGTTGTTCTTCTGTGATATCAAACCCTGCTCCTATTAATAGCTCTCCGCTCTTATCTTTAATATCATTTCCAATATATTTTCCAATAATTTGATCGTTAGGTATTGAGATTTTTTTTAAACCTTTTTCTTGAAGTTTTTTAGCAACAACAATATTTAACTTTTCTCCTGCACTTAATACTTTTTTATTATTTTTTGCATCAATTAGATCATAAGATATTTTTTGTGGTCTTTTATAATTTTCTAAATTAAAATCTGTAGTCCAACTTTTTGTCTCATTATTGTAGGTATATTGGCTAGTTGTGTAAAATGTTTCTATAATTTTATCTTTGGAGAAACCTAGGGCAAACAAAATTGTTGTTATTGGGAGTTTTTTCTTTCTATCAATTCTAAAATATAAAATATCTTTTGGATCAAATTCAAAATCTAACCACGATCCTCTTCCAGGAATTATTCTACAATTAAATAAAAGTTTACCACTTGCGTGAGTTTTTCCTTTATCATGATCAAAGAATACACCAGGACTCCTGTGCATTTGATTAACTACAACTCTTTCAACACCATTAGTGATAAAAGTTGCACTTGGGGTCATCAATGGTAGATCGCCGATAAAAACTTCTTGCTCTTTAGCGGAAAGGATTTGTTTGGTATTATTTTCAGGATCTATATCATAAACAACTAATCTTAAAATTGCTTTTAATGCTGCTGAGTACGATAAACTTCTTTGCTTGCACTCAATAACATCAAATTTAGGTTTTTCTAGCTTATAGGAAATATATTCTAAAGTAGATTTGTCATTCCCATCCTCAATAGGAAAAATACTTTTGAAGACCTTATCTATACCTTTTGAAAACTCATTAATTTGATCATTTAATACTTTTGACTCTAAAAATTCATTATAAGAGTTTTTTTGAACTTCAATTAAGTTAGGAATTGATAAACCTTCTACAAGTTTACCAAAATTTTTTCTTATATGTTTCTTTTGAGTAAAAGATAATTGCATTAAATATAAAAAAACTTTATCGCAAGTTTAAGCTCACAATAAAATCTAGTCTTAAAATTTGTTTACTTTAATTCTACTTTAGCGCCAGCTGCTTCAAGTTTTTTCTTAAATTCTTCAGCTTCTTTTTTAGCTACACCACCTTTAATTTCTTTTGGTGCTGCTTCAACTAAATCTTTTGCTTCTTTTAAACCTAATCCTGTAATTGCTCTAACTTCTTTAATTACATTAATTTTTTTATCGCCTGCTGCTGCTAAGAAAAGTGAAAATTCAGTTTTCTCCTCACCAGCTGGTGCCGCTCCTCCTGGTGCTGCTGCCGCTACAGGTGCTGCTGCGGTAACGCCCCATTTTTCTTCTAATTGTTTGGAAAGTTCAGCTGCTTCTACAACTGTTAAAGTTGATAACTCATCTATTATTTTATTTAAGTCTGCCATTATGAATCCTATGATTTAATTTTTTAAACTCTTCGCGCGCGCTAAATTAGCAATTTTTGAGCCAGGTGCAAGTAAAATACTCACTAATTTTTGTGCTGGCGTAGCTAAAATACCTATAATTTGAGCTCTTGCTTCCTCAAGTGATGGTAGTGTGGCGATTATAGCCACTTCTTTTTGATCTAAAACCTTTCCATCCATAAAACCAGCAACGATTTTTAGCTTTTCGTGCGATTTAGCAAATTTTGTTAGGATTTTTGCTGTTGTGATTGGATCAGAAGAAATTGCAGCAGCCGTTGGGCCAGTGAAATATTTTTCTAAATCTTTAACCTGAGTTTCTTTTATTGCTAATTTTGTAATTCTATTTTTTGTAATTTTGAATAAAATTCCTTTATTTCTTAATTCTTTTCTTAATTCATCTAGTTCGGTTACATTTAAACCCTGGTATTGAGCGATCATAACAGAGTCATTTGAAGTAAAATTTTTTTTCATCTCTTCTACGTAATTTTTCTTTGCTTGCTTATTCATCATAATTATTTAGCTCCAACTTTGTAAGAGATACCCATTGTTGACGTCAAAAAAACTTTTTTTATAAATTCCCCTTTTATAGTATCGGGCTTTTCTTTTTTAACAGTTTCAATAAAATGATTATAATTTTCTAATAATTTTTCATTTGAAAAACTTTTTCGTCCTATCGTAGCACTTAAATTTCCATCTTTATCATTTCTTATTTCAATTAATCCAGTTTTTATATCTTTAACTGCTTTGGTTATATCACTTGCTACTGTTCCGAGTTTAGGATTGGGCATTAAACCTTTTGGGCCAAGAACTTTTCCATGTTTCCCAATTTTACCCATCATTGCTGGTGTGCAAACTAGTTTTGTAAAATCAAATTTTCCAGAAGCTATTTTTTCTATTAAATCATCAGATCCAACTATTTCGGCCCCGCTTTTCTTAGCTTCATCTATTTTAGCCGCCTCACATAAAACAGCTACTTTATTTTTTTTTCCTGAACCATTAGGCAGATTTACAACTGTTCTTAAACTTAAATCACCGCCTTTAGATTGCTTTAAATTTATTCTTAAAGAAACATCAATTGATTCATCAAATTTAGTTGTGGAATTTTTTCTAACTAAATCTAATGCTTCTTTTGCTGAAATTTTTTTGTCTTTAATCCCAGATTTTAATATTTCTTTATATCTTTTTGATTTATTTTTCATAATTATTCTTTGACTTCAATTCCCATAGATCTTGCGGATCCACATATAATTTTAGTTGCTTCTTTAATATCAAAGGCATTTAAATCTTTCATTTTCTCTTTTGCAATCGCTTCAGCTTGTTTCATTGTGATAGATCCGGCTACAACTCTTCCTGGTTCCTTTGATCCACTTTTTAATTTTGCTGCTTCTCTAATAAAATGAGATGCTGGTGGAGATTTTATAATAAAATCAAATTTTTTATCTTTATAGACTGTGATAACGACAGGAACTGGCTTACCCATAAAGGCTTTAGTCTTCTCATTAAAAGCTTTACAAAATTCCATAATATTAATTCCTCTTTGACCTAAAGCTGGACCAACAGGAGGAGCTGGATTAGCCTGACCTCCTTTAATTTGTAATTTTACGTAACCTGTAATTTCTTTTGCCATCTAATTTTTTTCCACTTGATTAAATTCTAAATCTACTGGTGTTGCTCTACCAAATATAGAAACTGACACTTTAAGTCTAGATTTTTCTTCATCAATTTCCTCAATTAAACCGTTGAATGATGCAAAAGGGCCGTCACAAACTTTTACTTTTTCGCCAATTTCGAAATTTATACCAGTTTTTTGGTTATCTGCATTTTCGGAAACTTGGCCTAGTATTCGCTGAATTTCAGTATCAGATATTGGCGTTGGTTTATCTCCTGAGCCAAGAAATCCACTAACTTTAGCTAGATTTTTTATTAAATGATAAATTTGCTTTGTTAATTCAATTTTAAGTAAGACGTAACCAGGAAAGTATTTACTTTCTTTTTTTGTTCTTTTACCTTTTTTTACTTCAGTAATTTGATGAGTTGGAACCAAGATTTCACCAATACTATCATCAAGTTTATGTTTTTTAAGTTCGTCTTTAATAGTTTCAACAACTTTCTTTTCAAATCCTGAATATGCTTGCACAATATACCAATTCATAATCTAGATGTTTATCGTTAAAACAAGATTCAGCAGAAACCTTAATATTTGATCAAGAATTAAAAAAAATATGGCTGCTATGGAGGCTAATGCAAACACCATTACTGCACCCATCATAGTATCTTTTTTTGTAGGCCAAGTTATCCTAAAAGTTTCTTGTTTAACTTCTTGAATAAATTTTAAAGGATTCCTCATAATTCTTTTCTAGTTTGGCAGGAGCGGAGGGACTCGAACCCACAACCTCCGGTTTTGGAGACCGGCGCTCTACCAATTGAACTACGCTCCTAAGCGTTATTTAATTATTTTAGTTACTACTCCAGCTCCAACTGTTTTACCACCTTCTCTAATTGCAAAATTTAAATTATCGTTCATTGCAATTGGGGTAATTAATTTTACAGTGAATTTTCCATCGTCACCTGGCATTACCATCTCAGTACCAGATGGTAATGTTACTTCACCTGTAACATCAGTAGTTCTGAAATAAAACTGAGGTCTATATTTAGTAAAGAAAGGAGTATGTCTACCACCCTCTTCTTTTTTCAAAATATAAGCCTGACATTCAAATTCTGTGTGTGGAGTTATTGAACCAGGTTTACAAAGAACTTGACCTCTTTGTACATCATCTCTTTCAACACCTCTTAATAAAGCACCGATATTATCTCCAGCTTCACCACTGTCTAAAAGTTTTCTGAACATCTCTACACCAGTACAAACAGATTTTTTGGTTTCAGCTATACCTACGATTTCTATTTCTTCGCCCACTTTGATTACACCAGACTCTACTCTCCCAGTTACTACTGTTCCTCTTCCTGAAATTGAGAAAACGTCCTCTACGGGCATTAAGAATGGTTTGTCTTTTGGTCTGTCAGGTTGCGGGATAGTTTCATCTACTGCTTTCATTAATTCCATGATTGCATTTTTACCTGTAGCTTCATCTTTACCTTCAACAGCATTTAGTGCTGAACCTTTAATAATTGGGATTTTATCTCCAGGAAATTTATAAGAAGTTAAAAGTTCTCGTATTTCTTCTTCAACTAAATCAACCAGTTCTTTATCCTTAACTGTATCTATTTTATTTAAAAAAACTACAATCGCTGGAACTCCAACTTGTCGAGCTAAAAGAATATGTTCTCTAGTTTGAGGCATAGGACCATCAGCGGCATTAACAACTAAAATTGCACCATCCATTTGTGCTGCACCTGTGATCATATTTTTTACATAGTCGGCGTGACCTGGACAGTCCACGTGAGCGTAATGTCTTTTTTCAGTCTCATACTCAACGTGAGCAGTGGAAATTGTTATTCCTCTCTCTTTTTCTTCAGGTGCTTTATCTATTTGATCATAAGCTACAAAGTTTGCGCTGGATGTACCACCTGCTTCAGATAAAACTTTTGTTATTGCAGCTGTTAATGTTGTTTTACCGTGGTCTACGTGACCTATTGTACCAATATTACAATGCGGTTTATTTCGTTGAAACTTTTCTTTTGACATTTTTTTTTTTCCTCACTTTATATTTGTTTAACTTTAAATTTTGGAGCGGGTAAAGAGAATCGAACTCTTACATCCAGCTTGGAAGGCTAGCGTTCTACCATTGAACTACACCCGCAAAATCCAAACTTAAC
>Ga0222717_10004212_pt1 | contig 10657 bp, 8 predicted proteins | sample C33_18DmetaG_FD_165053 | JGI IMG/M metagenome (GOLD analysis project Ga0222717, IMG submission 165053) | Estuarine water microbial communities from San Francisco Bay, California, United States - C33_18D | ecosystem: Environmental > Aquatic > Marine > Unclassified | place: USA: California...
CGCCTGGACGTTGTGGGCATCGATTCCATAGATGCCGATGGCCACGGAATCCGTATTGAGCGGGCCTCGCAGCCCGTTGCCGCGCAGGTCTTTGTGAAGATCGCTCTCCGTCAGGGTATAGCGCCCCTCGATCCGGCGACCCTGACGGACGTAGAGTCGATAAGGGAGATTGTTATTGTCCATGAACTCATCTTCTGGAAGGCCAATGTTAGGCGATCCACCTTCGGTTTGGATGTAGTAGAGCCAGCCAAGGTCGTAGTTGCGAAAGATTTTCTCGATCTCCGCGCGTTCCTTCCAATCCGCCAGCACCCAACGCGTTCCATAGCCCGTGAGATCCCCGCCCCAGTTGATCCCCAACAAGTCAAACTTTCCGTTAGGAATGATGGGCTTGGTGTTCCGGTTCCATTGATACTTTGCGGGGTCGTAGTTCGGCGGCGGTTCCTTCACTCGGAAAGCGTGATCCGGTCTGCCATAGTCTTTTCCGGTGAGACGGTAGGTGAACGCTTGTGAGCGATCATCCGCTTCCCCCGTGCTGTGGGGGAGAATGGTCGCTTTCAACGCGCCTGGCACGCCGCGAAAGAAATTGGTGTAGATCTTCCCGGCGTGCGGTTCTTCTTCGGAGCGCGCTTCGCGGCCGATGCGATAAGGAATCTTGGCGAACTCTGCGAGGTCGGCCTCGTAGGTAGCATCAATGATCACTTTGCCAGTGTAAGCCTGCTTCTTTCCCAGGTTTCCTCGATTGTCGCGATCCTGCGTGATTACACGGGTGACCCGATTCGCGTTCATTTCCACATCGACCGGCACTTCATTGAAGCGCGTGGTGATGGTGTCTAGCTCAGCGACCATTTCCGCATAAATGCGAGCGGCAGTGTGCGGCTCCCAGGCTCTTCCGTCGGCCACATTCCAAGGAAAACGAGGATCACGCGTCAGGTGAGCTTTCACCAGAGGGTCCTCGGCCAGCTCGGTGCGATGATAGGCTTTCACGCGTTGCCGGAATTCCTCCATCACGCCACTGTTCGACTCCACGTAAAGATCATCTAACCGAATCACTCCTGACGCATTCATGCCCCCAAGCACGGGAGACTGCTCTATCAGGATCACTGTCTTTCCTGCACGCCCGGCGGCAATCGCTGCCGCGACTCCCGCCGGTGTCCCACCGACGACCACCACATCATAGGCTTCGGGATTCGTTGTGACGGCGTCAGGAAGGCCCTCGGCGGCTTTTGTCTGAATGTTAACAAAGGCCATCCAGGCAATGGCGATAGCTGATAAGGAGATGAATCGAATCATGAATGTTAATATAGCAAAGGGACGCGTTGTGATGAACTATTGAACGAACTTCATCGAGCAAATACGAAGAAAGCCGAGGAGAAATCTTCTCTACCAGATTTCTCTTCGGCTGTTATCAGACGAAATCAAAAGCTGCTTGGCGTATAACTTGACGTCCTGCCTCTTCAAACTCTCCGATAATTGCGGCCTTGACGTCTCTACCGAACGATCGGTCACCTGCCTCACCCTCAAAAAAGACAGTCGGCAGTTGCTTGTTGATAGAACGCCGGGCAACCGGGCCGAAATATACTTTTCAGAATGAGGATAGCTGCAGACACAGCAAGACCAATGGCGACGCCGGAAGGACAGGCGCGGAATGAGGAGGTCTTTCGCACGGCAACGCAGCTCATGGTGCGACAGGGCTATGGAGGGACGTTCATCGGCGATATTGCCAAGGCAGTCGGCATGACCAAGGCGGGGCTCTGCCACCACATCGACAGCTAGCAGGACATGCTCTTTCGGATTCTGCAACACGCCTTGGACGGGCGGGAGCGCGAGGCCGTCGCTTGGCTCAAGAAGCGCCACCGAACCAAGCCCTTCTTCATGAACTACTGGCAGTTCTCTGTGCACGCGCCGTTTGGAGCCATGCCGGAGCTGACCAACTACTACCACACGAGATTGTGTGCGGCGAGAACATGGACCGCGGTCCGATGTTCACTCACGTTCCCGGCCATGGAAACACGCCCCAATGGCTCCCGCCCTCCACTTCCATCCACGACGGAGCCTGGAAGTTGATTCGCAACTATCATTACGGCGACAACGGGAAGCACGAATACCGCCTTACAATCTCCGAGAATACATTGGTGAAAATGAGGCTTTCGCCCCAGTTCACCTGGAAAGAGTCAGCTTTGATCCCGCATCGTTCGATCCCTCAAAGATTGGCGTGCAGGCTAGAGGGCTCAAGATGCCTCGCTTATCTAAGTCAGCTCAAAGGACACCCGACGCCGGCAAATCCGCGAAGACCGCCATGCTGGGATGGATTGCCAAGAGCACTGAGGCAACCCTCGAAGGGCACTCGCTCCAACTCAGTCCCGCAGGGCGTCAACCGTTCATCACCAACGCCAAAGTGCGAGTGAACGGGCCAGTTGAATTCCGCCTTAGGATCCGAGCAGAGAAGGCGAACCGGCCGACTCAAGTGGCGCTCCGAAGACCAAGTTCCTTTATCCATAACTCTATACTCAACAACTCTGTTCTCCTGCCTGAGTTCTTTCAGCAAAAGGCTACCAGGTGATCGGCGGCGGAAAGCTCTTCCATGGCGACCACTTCAACGAGGAAGTGAAAGGTCGGGGCTTCGATGAATACTTTCCCAGCAAAACTCAAGACCTGCCATCGTTCGAGGGCTAAAGTTTGCCGCCAAGCTACCCTTGGCCGGATGGACGAAGCAGGCCGATTGGGGGCCCTACCTCCCGAGCGTCACCGTGGACGATCATCCCGATAGAATTACCGCGAATTGGGCGAAAGAGAAACTGGTCGGAGGTAAACTGCAGGAGCCCTTCTTCCTCGGTGCCGACATCTTCCAGCCTCATCTGCCCAGAGACGCGCCTCAGAAATACTTTGATCGATTCCCCCTGGAGGAAATCGGGCTTCCAGAAGGTTACCGGGAATACGATTTGGAAGATATGCCTACCGCCCATACCAAGATGGCGCACAATCACTGGCTGAAGAAGATCAGAGCGATGGATCAATGGTAGGCCTGGATCGTTGGGCGCTGGGGGATTCTACTCACACTAACAAAACCATTAGTGTATTGTGGAACAACCATAGTCTTCAGTTAGGCGAAAAGGGACGCTGGGGAAAATACGCGCTCTGGGAGCGAGCCACGTGGGTTAAACTCCTATGGGTGGCACCAGGCATTACCACGCCAGGATCAACCACCAATAAGCCGGTGAACCTGCTGGATATTTATCCGGCCCTCGCCGCCCTCACTGGCTGCAAGCCCCCGGAACGGCAACTGGAAGGAAAGGACCTCACCGTCCTGATGAAAAATCCTAAAGCCTCATGGGTTAAAACCTCCCTGACGGTTTTGGCTACAATAACTACAGCCTTCGATCCGAACGCTACCGCTACATCACTTACGCCGACGGCACCGAAGAACTCTATGATCACGAGAAAGATCGCAGGGAATGGTAGCCAGAATAACCAGAATAACCAGAATGCGCCGAGGTTAAGAAGGCCATGCGCCAAGAACTTCCCACTCACCACGAAGCTCCCGGCGTCACCTATGTAATCCCACGAACCAAATAGTAGCACTGGCTTCAGCCGGCGATGAAAAAGTTGAATCACACAACGAGCAGCAGTGTTTCATGAATATGAGATTCTTGATGACATTAATGGTAGTCGGTCTGTGCGTCTCAGCGTCGCGGACGCCGGGCGCGGAGCCGCCTGCGGTGGATGTTGGAAGGAAGACCGCATCGATGCCGGTGGATGTTTCGACTTTTACGCAAGAGATCGATCAGCTGGTGGCGGACGAATTGAAGCGGCTCGATCAGGAGCAACGGCCGGAGATTGATGATTACACCTTCTGCCGCCGGATCTACGTGGATGCCATCGGCCGTATCCCAACGATTGATGAGCTGGATCGTTTCATTACCGATGATAAGCCTGACAAACGTGCGCAGCTCATCGACAAGCTTCTCAACTCAGACGGCTACAACAGCCACTTGTACAATTACTGGGCGGATCTCCTGCGAGTAAAAGATGTCGGAGACAAGTTGCATCACTCGGGAAATTACTCGGAATGGATCAAAGACGCCGTTAGACGCAACAAGCCCTACAACGAGATGGCGCATGAATTGATCAACGCAAGCGGCGAACTCTACAAGCCGGGCAATGGGGCCACTGGATTCTACGCTCGCGAACCCATGCCCTTGGATCATTTGGCCAATTCAGTGAAAACCTTCATGGGCATGAGCATTGAATGCGCCCAATGTCACGACCACCCGTATGAGGATTGGACACAGCAAGATTTTTATAAGCTGGCGGCGTTCACTTCCAAGACTCACCTGCGTGTCGACCCATTGCCCAAGAAAGAGAAAGCGACGTATGCCAAAGATCGTCGAATCTTGAAGCAGAAGGATTTCGATGAGTGGATTGTCTACAGAGAATCCATTCGGGTGAAACATGCCTCCATCTATGGCAACGGCACCGGCTACATGCGCCTGCCGCACGACTACCAATACAAGGATGGCAAGCCACATGACGTCATGACAGCGGACGTCCTCTTTGGCAAGATGCCCACGATGAACTATCAAATGACCAAGGAGAAGTTGGAGTCTCTTCCGAAGAATCAATTCGGACCGGGAATCAACGCGCGCCGCTCCATGGCTAACTGGATGACTTCTGCGGAGAATCCCATGTTCACGAAAGCCACGGTGAATCGCCTTTGGCGTAAGATCATGGGAACCGAATTGATCGGTCAACTGGGTGGATTGACACTGGAAGCGATGGGGAACCATCCCGCACTCACGAAGAAGCTGATCTCGATCATGAAGGCTTCGAAATACGATACGAAAGTATTCCTGAGCGCCGTCTTCAATAGCCGGACCTATCAGAGCAAGGCCCTAGCACTAAGCGACACGCCTCCGCCGTATGTCCTGGACGGACCCGCTGTCAGACGTCTTGAGGCGGAAGTGATAGTCGATTCGTTCCTGAGTTTAAAAACGGAGACGCCGGACAAATACGTGGCGACTGAATTCCGCTGGGACGGGTTCACGCACTTCTATGACAAATCACGGGATTTCACGGTAAAGGATTTCGTCGATTACTCCATCAAAGGACCGGGCCGGGGGCGCTTTCAGAACCGGGAAGAACGAGAAGCCATGAAGCGAAATGGTGATATGGGGCCAAAAGAGTTATGGCGGGTTTCAACGTTTGGGCGGAACTACAAGAGGCATTGGATGGCCATGCTCCTGGGGAAATCCAATCGTGAATTGATCGATGAAGCGAATCAGGAGCCGGACATTCCGCAGATTCTGTTTCTAATGAACGGTCTTGGTATTCCAGACGATGCCTTGATCTATCACAAACTCAGCAATGCCACGAATCACCGGGAGAAGATGGAGCTCATCTGGAAGGCGATCTTGGGACGCCTGCCCAAAGACTCCGAGGAACCGTTGTTCGAGAATACTCCGGAGGATCTCATGTGGGCATTGCTCAACTCCAACGAATTCAAATTTGTGAAATAAGGAAATGAATCGAAAAGATTTTATCTACCGAGTGGGCATGGCCGGAATGTCATTGCCGTTTTTGAATGCCACAGGTGCCGCGGCGCAGACGACCAAAGCGAAGTCTGTCATCAATATCTTTCTGAATGGAGGATTGAGCCAGTACGACAGTTTCAATGTGGAAGTCGATAAACCTGTCCTGGGGAAGTCGACCATCATAAAGAGCAATGTCGATGGTGTTCGGGTCAGCAACTATTACCCAAAGCTAGCCAAGCAGATGGACCAGCTTCTGGTGTTGAACGCCATGAAGACCAATCAAGGCGCTCACCCTGCAGGCATCTACAAGATGCTGACCAGCTACAATCCGCGTTCCACAGTCACGCATCCGGAATTGGGCGCCTGGGTGAATAAGTGTCTAACAACTGAACGGGACAGCCTTCCGAATTTCGTGAGCATCGGTAGTGGGCGCGCTGGCAGCGCCGGCTTCTTCCCTGGGCAATGGGCAGCTCTGCCCGTCAAAAATCCTGACAAAGGAATCGATTTCGTAAAGCGAAGCGAATCCGTCGGAGAAAAGGCGTTCAAGAACCGCCTCAATATCCTTGATTCCTTAAACAAGGATTTCGCAAAGGACTTTGGCTCCAAGGACACGCGATCTTACGTCGATACCTACGCGGGTTCGCTGAAGTTTATGAACTCGAACGACATCGATGCCTTCGAGCTCAAGAACGAGAATTCTAACATCGTCAATCTGTACGACAAGAGCGACTTCAGCCGCAGTTGCCTACTCGCGGGGCGCCTGGTCGAGCGTGGCGTGCGTTTCGTCAAAGTGAACCTCGGTGGCTGGGACTACCACGATGGCATCTATGAAAAGATGCCCGCCAATGCCAACAAGCTTGATAGCGGTTTGTCCTCTTTGCTCACGCACCTCAGTCAGAAAGGCTTGTTGGAATCAACGTTAATGGTGGTGTCGACTGAGTTCGGCAGGAAGCCCGAGGTGAATCCGAACAGAGGTCGGGATCACCACCCTGATGGCTTCACGTGCTTGATGGCCGGCGCCGGGGTGAAGGCCGGTCAAATCTACGGATCGACCAGCAAAGACGGGAAGCATGCGGATCAGGATGTTCTGGATGTCACGGATTTCAACGCCACCATCGCCTGGCGTCTTGGCATCGATCCCGACTTTGAGGAGAACTCAGCCAGTGGTCGTCCCTTCAAATTGGCCAATAAGGGCAAGGCGCGCAAGGAACTGTTTGGCTAAAACAAGGTTTACCCATTCCAGTGGAAGGCGGCCTGAAGCCTTCAACAGGGATCAAGGAAGCCAGGAATGGATCGAAGCGGTCAAGTCTGAAGGGATCAGCAAATCAAAACTACTCGGCCCACGCGCGTAGCAGATCCCTTACAATAAAACTGAGAAAAGGCTGTCTAAAAAAGAAGCCTATTTCACTGCTACCGTAATCTTACCTACGGCCACTGTCTCCAACTCGTTCTATGGAAAGGCCGCAACAGTCCAGGGAATTCATTGATCAGCAAGTCTCACTTGCTCACCCAACCCGCGACCATTCCATACTATTGTTGCACCCATCGATTTACAAAGCGTGAGAACTATGGGCTGGTTTCTCAATGCCAATGAGCAAAAGTCTCTGATAAAAGACAACGATGATCAAACGATTCCCTATCCTTGCGAGCGGCCTACTCTGCTTCCTACTGGTTGGCATCCCGGCTATGACCGCTGAGGTGCCTGCGACCTTGCCACAACCTGACACCACCCCGCCGTCCAATGGTAAGGTCAAAGTCTACATCCTCGCTGGGCAATCTAACATGGTGGGCTTCGGTTACCTCCAGGGATCTCGACCTGTCTATCCGAGTATCTACCTCTCTGCGGATCCTAACATCAAGATAGGCCGCATGCCGGTCGGGCCTTCCGCGCTCCTGAAGCATGGTGTCTATCAAACGGCCAGCGAGGATGCGCCGAAGGGAGCCACGGTCGCGATTTACCCAGGAGCCTACAAAGCGGGGACGGACTACCGCTTGATGAAGCCAGTCAAGGAAACGAACATTGCCCTCGGCTCGGTGGACACTCAGCTGCCAGCCATCGACGGTCCTCACACGGTAGTGGCAAGGGCCTTCATCGATGTTCCGATGAGTGGAACGCACGAGATTCACGCCGGTTTCAAAGACAGCACTTACGCTGTCGTTTCGCTAGAGGGTCACGAGGTTTACCATAAGGATCCTGGTAAAGATGCGATAGTCACGCCTGTTTCTCTTGCGCAGGGGAAACGGTATCCTATCACCATCACCTACATGAAAGGCGGATCTGCTGCGCTCTGGCTCAAACACATCGATCTCAAGGGCCACGGTGATCTCACCACGCTCAATCAGGAAGGAAAGTACACCTGGTTTGCCGATGAGGAAGGCAAGTGGACGGTGCGCAACGACGTGACCTATTGGGAGACGCGGATCTCCAACGAAGAAGGCGGTAGCGGCGGCCCGCTCACCGCGACTTCGAATGGCAAGTTCATCGGTCCCGAAGTGCCCTTTGGCTATGTCATGGGCACCTATCATGAGGAACCTGTTCTGTTGATCGAATCCTCCATGGGCAATCGGTCGTTGAATTTCGACTTCCGTCCACCTTCCAGTGGCAAGACAGAGGAAGAGAAGGCCAACGAATACTGCGGTTTTGAATACGACGCCATGGTCACTGGCGTCCATAAGACGATCACTAACATCGACCACATCGTTCCCAATTACCAAGGCCAAGGTTACGAGATTGCCGGCTTCGTCTGGTTTCAAGGGCACAAGGATACGAATGTTCCCAAAGCCGAGTATGAGAAACATCTCGTCAATCTGATCCAGGACGTGCGGAAAGAGTTCAATCGCCCGAAGATGCCCGCGGTGGTTGCCACAGTTGGCTTCAGCGGAATGGAGATGGAACCCGGGCACTTCATGACCTGGGAGGCACAGATGGCCGTTGGCGATCCGAAGCAGCATCCCGAATTTGCCGGTAATGTCGGGAGTGTGGACACGCGTCCGTTCTGGCGTTCACGCGGGGAATCACCGACCAACACAGGCTACCATTACAACCACAATGCAGAAACGTACGTGCTCACAGGTGATGCGCTCGGGCGCGCTATGGTGAAACTGCAAGGGGGCAAGGCCAAGACACTGACGGTCGCGGCCCAACCGAAACAGCATCCGGATATCGAAACGGTCTTCTCAGATGTCGTCACCGGCAATTTCAATAAGCGTGGTCCCCACTACGCTCCCGAATATTACCGGGAGATGGGTCAGGCGCTGAAACCAATCCTCATGGAAGAGATGGTCCCCGCTTTTCTGGAGTCGGCTTTTATCCCTAACAGCCGCAGCAATCTCAAGGCAATTGTGACCGGCGAAAAACCACCCAAGGCACTAGCAGACATCCGCAGCGATCTCGACACGCTGATAGGCTACTACGACATGGCGGGGGTTTCCGGTTATGGGTGGAAACCCTTCGGCCCGGACATGCGCATCGCCAACTGGTCCTATTTCAGTTTCGATCCACCGGAGAATCAGGAGCGGAAGAAGAGTGATCGCTACCGCGAAATCACGTTTCCAGAGGGGATGGATCACTGGTTCGCGACCGACTTCGATCCCGCCAACGCTGGCTGGAAGACGGCCCAGGCGCCCTTTGGCCGGATGGGCGACAAGCTTGACCGCCGCCGTCCGCGTTGCAATGGCGAGCTCTGTGGTTGCAGCGACATCCCAACCACGCTCTGGGAGAAGGAAGTCTTGCTCTTGCGGCAGACCTTTGACATCCCTGCGGTGAAAGAGGGGCATGCCTATCGCCTAATCCTCGGCGGTGCAGGCTGTGATCGTTCTGGTGAAGGCTTTGCCATCTATGTCAACGGCAAGCTCCTTACAGAAGTCAAAGGCGGCTTCTACCGCTACACCGGAATTCGCGGCGCCTACCTCTACGATGACATCTTACCCGAATTCAACGGCGGTAAGGTGACCATCGCAATCATCAACTTCCTCCGCTACACGCACTTCAGGAACGTCACCAACTATCATGGCCCTCACCCTGATTTCCGAGGCAAGCAAGTGCCTCCCAATGGGCATGTTAGTTTGTGGATGCAGGAGGCCAAACTTTCACCAGCCACTATCAACGCGGCAGCGGGGAAGTAGTCAGCGTACTACTTTTGAATTGTTTAGCGATTAGCGAACAAGGATTGTTAATATTTGAATGAGCTGCTTGGTGTGTTCTTCTGCTAAAATGCGTTGTGCTATTTCGATAGTTTATTGGTAATGTTCATGTCGGAAAGCGGAGGAGAGTCAGGCAAGAACTCCCTTGATGACTTTCGCGGGCTCAACGCCCGTCAGTCGCAGATCTAGCCCCTGGAATGGGAAGCTGAACCGAGTCGAATCAATTCCTAACAGGTGCAGCATGGTGGCGTGAAGATCGCGAACATGAACCACGTTATTTACCGCGTGGTAACCCAACTCATCCGTCTCGCCGTAAGTGGTTCCACCTTGTACACCGCCTCCGGCCATCCACATAGAAAAGCCTTTGATGTGGTGATCGCGACCCGCGCCCCCTTTGCCCTGGAACATCGGTGTTCGGCCGAATTCTCCACCCCAGATCACGAGCGTGTCTTCCAACATGCCGCGCGCTTTGAGATCATTGATAAGCGCAGCGGTTGGTTTATCCGTTAGGCCACAGCAAATATTCATGTATTTCTGCAAGTCGCCGTGGTGATCCCAGCCTCGGTGGTAGAGGTGGATAAATCGCGTCCCACGCTCCGCCAAGCGACGTGCTAGGAGGCAATTCGAGGCGTAGGATCCGTCGCCCGGCTGCGCGCCATAGGCATCGAGAACGTGCTGAGGTTCGTCGGAAATATCCATCAGTTCCGGGACGGACGCCTGCATGCGAAACGCCATTTCGTAGGCCGCGATTCGGGTGGCGATTTCCGGATTGGCCACTTGGGCATTGCGTTTTTGATCAAGCTTGCGAATCGCATCGATCAACGCCGCTTGCTGCTTCGTGGACACGCCTTTCGGGTTGCTCACGTAGTGGACAGGGTCGCCAGATGAATTGAATTCGACGCCCTGAAACCGGCTCGGCAACATTCCGGCTGACCATTGGCGCGAGGCGATCGGCTGTGGATTGCGCCCGCCCACGCTGGTGAGAA
>Ga0222717_10004215_pt1 | contig 10648 bp, 7 predicted proteins | sample C33_18DmetaG_FD_165053 | JGI IMG/M metagenome (GOLD analysis project Ga0222717, IMG submission 165053) | Estuarine water microbial communities from San Francisco Bay, California, United States - C33_18D | ecosystem: Environmental > Aquatic > Marine > Unclassified | place: USA: California...
TCGGAATGTGCGAATCCAATGATGGACACCGTGGATGGACCAATGTCGTGGCCAACGGAGCAATACCTGGCTTGATGTGTGTTTTTGCTTACTTGAGCGAAGATTATGAATCATGGATTTGGATGTTCGGAGCTGCAGTGGCCGTTGCCGCATCGGATACCTTTGCAAGCGAGATAGGATGCATGGACACAAGAGTTCGCATGATCACTACCTTCAAACCCTGCCAGCAGGGCGAAAACGGAGGATTTTCTCCCAATGGACAACTTGCGGCCATCGTTGGTTCGTCGGTCGTAGCCGTATTGACACTCGCTGCATGGGCGTTGACCACTGATGATGTGGCTCTCAACGAGGGATTACGCCTTGGCGGTATTCTTGCAGTAATTGGATGGCTCGGCTGTCAAATTGACAGTTATCTCGGAGCATTGCTTGAAAATAGAGGATACCTGACCAAAGGATCGGTTAACGCACTCGCCATCACCGGCGGGGTGCTGATGATGTGGGTTTACAGCGGCATGCCCCTTTGAGGCATTTCCATTAGGCCACTGGATTCTTGAACCGAGACGCTTTGGTCTAACCATGGGGCGAAGGCTATGGGTTCTTGCAGCCGTTGCCCTGATGTTTTCAATATCCATGGTCAATTCTGTTCTCGCCGAGAACGATGAGACCTTTGAAGCAGGTTTTGTTGAATGGAAAGTCAACAGCCATGAGCGCTTGTATCTCGAAGGTTCAGACCCCGAAACGGCCGTCCTCCAACGAGGGCAGACGGATTCTGCCGTCGGCGGATTCACCACTGGAGTCACCCCCAATCCCATTCCAGTATTCTCCGTTCAAAGCCCTCCTGTGGTTGAACCGGTTGAAGCAGACGTCATGATGGGTGTTTATTTCTCGGTGGTCCTTGATGGTGGAGCTGGCCCGCAATCGTGTACTCGTCAGGCTCCTGCGCCTGGGGAAGTAACGACGACACTGTTTTACTCCGTATTTGTAGGAGGCTCTGAAGTTTACACGGATGAGGTCTCTCAAATCGTTGACAGAGTGGCTGAAAATGACGCTATGAATTTCTCTGGGGAGATGAAAAACGTATCATTGAATCTTTCACCAGGAGACACCATTGGCCTTAGTTTGGACATCCATCACCAATGCCTCGGAACGCAGGCTCGGGTCCAATGGGGCGGCTTTGAATACAACAGCGGTGGCATCATCATGGAAGGTGTATTTTACGAGCCTGAAGCCAGTATCATTGTTGATGAGTCACGTTTAGCCCACGTAGAACTGAGACATAATTTGCCTTGGGGTCTTGATGACCTTCGTGATGAAAAGTGGGAAATTTGGGGACCACTTGACAATCGAGAAAAGACAACAAGGGATGGGGAATTGCTTGTTGAAACAAGTGCTGGGCGTATCCGAATGCTTCGGGACCTTGGAGAAAATGACTCGGTTTACACCTGGACGGGAGCGAAAAAACTGCCCGTTGGAAATTTGAACCTCCAGTTCTGCTTACGAACCATTGCTGGAGACCTGAACAGTGACTGCCATGCAGAAGGTATTCTGCGTTTTGAAGTCGGTCAAGGCGATACCGGATTTGCAAGTGCAGGCCTCTTCCTGTCCATCACAACCTTCCTCGCACTTGCTGGCTACATCGTCAATGCCTTTCGCAGTGGATTATTGCTACCTGCGCCGATCCTTGGTGCATTACTAGCGCTGGCGTTGTTGACCTTACCAACAATCTTCGATATTCCGAATCTGGGTGCGGACGCTGTCATCCAACCGACGACAAAAGTCATTGATTCGCCTTTGGTCAATCTGGCTGGTGATGAAGTCGGATTGAGTGAATTGCTTGACGGACACGAGGCCATTCTGATTGGTGTGGTCCTTCCCGGTTCCGAAAATGGACTCACACAATCCACTCAACTGAACAAAAGTATTGACCAACTTGGAGAACGAGCGACGGTGATTCAGATCGTAACTGGAGAGAATGCGCAGATGAGCGATGTATCTTCCCTCAAATCACAATTGAATTCATCTTGGGAAATCTACCTTGACAAAGACGGCCAATTCGCCAAGAGTCTTCCCACCGGGCGTTCTGACGCCGTTGTTATCGTGGACCCCGCCATGCACGTAACGTTTTCTCAACCATCGTCGGCTGCTATGCTGGACATTGTTGAGGCAGTGGACGCCATAGGCACCGGAGGCCCTAAGTCAGCAGCATCTTACTTTGGACTTATCATTGGACCAGGGATGTTCCTGTTGGTCCTTGCACTTCCACGAGAAGAGTGGACGGTCCCTGAAGATCCACTTCCCCCTGGACTGCTTTGGGCCTCGATTGTCGTCTCATCAGGAGCTGGAATATTGCTCGTCAATCTGCCTGCGCTCGTCCTAACATTGTTACCCGTAGCTGTAACTGCAAGATTCATCCTTGACATTGTCATGATGGTATGGATGCTGGAAATGTGTTTCTTCACTGCAAAACGAGGCTCCCCTTACGAGGCTGACGCACTCGGCAAATTGATGCATTCACTCTTCCCCAAAGCCTTCCAGAATTGGCGAGACCCTGTTGACCTCAATCGAGATGTATTGCTCGGCGTTTGGCTTGGGTGGTTTGGTTGGCTCAGTTTCCCGTCACTCTTCCCACAAGGAATTGGGGCAACGGCTCTTCTTGGAATCGGTGGAGCATTCATGGCAGTTCTACTCATGATGCTCTTTGTGTTGACCGGTGGTTTTGTTGTCCTCATGCTTCGTATTGTATCCTCCTGGGGCGGACCATTCTCTCGCCTCTTTGGGAAGTTTGGTGGAGAAGTATTTGCTCAATTCGTGGGATGGGTGTTGCTTCCTGTGGCCCTTTGGGTTGGAGTGAACACCACCATCAATGCTATGGAACTTGGAATCTTTTGATGAACAGGTGTTATGACCGTTGATGGCGGTCGACGCCATATGTCAACGAATATTGACCATTGGAGTAAGACCAGTTTTGATTTGTTTTGCAAATGCCCTCGGGCGTGGGCTGTAGCCTACGGCAACAAAAAATCCTCCTCAGCATCAGCAGCGAGTCGAGGAAAACCGACTCATCGACTATCAGACCTCGCCATTAGAGCCGCCAGGAGAACGTTGCTGGAAGAATTAAGCGACCTTTACAACAACAAAAGATGGACCGAACCTTACACATTGCGACGAATCAAGGCGCATATGGATGAACAGGTATGGACGCATCGAATTCGCACTGATTCTCTCATCATAGAGGGTCTTGCCGCTCAAATATCCCACCGGCTCAAGCGGCTGAGACAGACTGACTTACTCAAGCCCATATGGGCAAGGGAACCGCGCCGATGGGCTTTTTTTGAACGAATCAACAGCATTCAAATCGGTGGTTTAGACCTTTATGCAACTCCCGATATCGTGGTATATCACCAGCACAAATGGACTCTATTTCGGCTGAGGTTTCAATCAGGACATCCGTTACCAAGTCGAGATTTAGAAGACGCTTTGATGGTGCACTGGGCCATGCACCAACGGGGCCTTCCCGATAGAGTGGAAGATTACAGAATCAGAACCCTCACTTGGGTTGGAGGTGAATGGATCCAAGGAGATGTTGAAACCAATTCCAACAGCATTAGGGATGCTTGGATGATGCTTCAACATGATTTGTTAGAGATGAATTGGATGAAACGTTGGATGACTGCTGACCCGACGATGGAGAGCCTTCCACTTGCAAGGCGTGAGAGCGATTGCAACGGATGCAGGTATCGTCCGTCCTGTCCAGCATCCAAAGGTTTGAAGAAAGCCAAAAAGGAACAAGAGATGAGACAAATCAAGAATTCAAAGGTAGGCGATTAGGTCTTTGAGAACGGCGTCGACATCGCTCGCTTTTGTCACTCCGCTGGCGAGTAACACTCCCTCAGCGCCCAGCTCAAGCGCCGTTGCTACATCCGTTCCATTCTTGACGCCTGCGCCACAAAGAACCCTCACTGCAGGATTGACGGCTTTTACTGCAGCCACTGTATCGCTAACAATTGCTGGGTCTGCACTTGTGACTGAAATATCTCCTCCGATGAGTTCCGGAGGTTCTACGGCGATGAACGTTGGTCCGAGTTCCGCAAGTGCCTTGGCTTCTTCAACATCAGCAGCACAAGCACAAACTGGAAAACCTTCGGGCAACATCTCCAAAAGATGTGCTACATGCTCAATCGATACCTTGTGTTCTGCATGATTGATGAGGGTCCCTTGTGCGCCCCGAGAACGTGCGGTTTGTGGTTCGAGCCATCCGGTAAAGCCACCGAGTCCTACTGGATCCAAGTGCTGCGACCAGACTTCAACTGAAGATGAAGCGGCTGAGAGTGTATTCAAATCAAATGCAGATACGGCTGCAACGAGGGTTGCTGGGCCCTCACCAAATCGTTCCATGGCCTCGAACAGGTGTTCTGCAGCCTCGCCTGAAGCACTGGAATAGGTCTTGAAATTTACAACAACCAACGGTTTGGACATACTCTTCCGTGAACAGTGGAGGATTTGAGGTTTGAGACTTAAATCAACGAAACCAAGCGATTCATTGGTGTTCACTTAGAGGCCACTGACCGCCATTCAAGACGGTTCCTGATGGGATGATGGAACCATGGTCAACAACAACGCCTGTCAACGTACAGTTTGCACCGATACGGGCGTCTTTTCCGATGAGACAAGCGTCGAGGGTACAATCATCCCCAAGATGGACGCCTGTCAATAAACTGCTCTGGTGAATGCGCCCCGTTCCCAAGTGGCACAATTTTGAAATCACCGAATCGGTTACTGTTGCGGTGGATGATGAATCTCCTTGTTCGTACCAACTGGATGAACGGACGGTACCGTGGTTAAACCGTTCATGTTCAATGCATGCTTTAGCACCTTGATTCCAGGCAGTAGGAGTTCCTGCATCAATGAAATATCCATCGAAATCTTGCCCGCTAAGCAAGCCCTCCTCGGCCAGTTTCGGAAAGACATCACGCTCAATGGAATGCTTTCCGTGTGGCATCCAATCGAAAATATCGTCATTGAAAATATACGAGCCAGCATTGATGAGATTTGAAAACACTTCATCCGGTTGAGGCTTTTCCTTGAACCGTGTGATACGGTGGTCGTCATCAACGCCAACGATTCCGAAACGAGTTGGGTCTTCAACCTCCCAAAGGCCCAGTGTACCGACTGACTTGTTCCTTTTGTGCAGGTCAAGAAGTCCTGATGCGTCCAATGAAGAAATGATGTCGCCGTTAAAGCAGGCAAAAGTTCCGCTAACAACGTCGCGACAATTGCCCAATGCACCACCCGTCCCCAACGGTTTGTTCTCGGGCACAATACGAACGTCAAAAGGTACTTCATGCTCGTTGAAATAGTCCTCAATCATGTTGACTTTGTAGCCTCCTGCAACAACGACTTCATCCACCAACTCCGCAGGTAGAGAACTCACCACATGTTCAAGCAGCGTACGGTCAAGCATGGGCAAAAGTGGCTTTGGAACACTGTTGGTCCATGGACGGAGCCTGGAACCAACACCTCCGGCGAGAACTACGACCTGCATGGCCTGCCGTCCATCCGCTATGCTATGAAGGCCGCGGCCTTACTGCCTTCCTTGAAGGAGAAATGCATTGGTTCGTCATTCGTCAATAACGATGCATATTCCATCAAAACCTGCTGACGACTCCATCAAAGTATTGAAAGACGGCCTTCCATTGGTTGCATTTGGAGAGCATCATGAACATTCACGAATATCAAGGAAAAGCCCTACTCAAAGCACACGGCGTACCTGTGCTTGAAGGCGTACACTGCACCTCGGTGGAGGACGCATTGAATGCTTACGACACCCTTGGAAGTAAAGTCGTAGCAGTGAAATCTCAAATCCACGCAGGTGGAAGAGGAAAGGGGACGCTCTACAACCCAGAAAACCGTGAACATGTCATGGACGGAGGCGTAAAAATCGCCTTTTCAAAAGATGAAGTCCAAACCTATGCAACCAACATTCTTGGAAACATATTGGTCACCATCCAAACCGGAGACGAAGGAAAGGTCGTCAACAACCTCTACGTCGAGGCAGGATGTGACATTGCCCACGAATACTATCTCGCTCTTTTGGTGGACCGAGAAAACAAGGCTGTCCTCATCATGGCATCTACCGAAGGAGGAATGGACATTGAACACGTCGCTGAGAACACCCCTGAGAAAATTCACAAAATTTCAGTTGACCCAAATGCAGGCCTCCTCGGCTATCAGAAGCGTGACCTAGGGCTGGACCTCGGACTCCAAGGAGCTGCCTTGAAATCCTTCATGAAATCCTTGACTTCAATGTACAACATGTTCGTTAACAACGATTGCGCCATGGTCGAAATCAATCCTCTCGTCAAAACTGGCGACGACCAAATCGTCGCCTTGGACGCAAAGATTTCCTTTGATGAAAACGCAGAATTCCGTCACAAAACATGGGAAGACCTTCGTGACCTCTCAGAAGAAGAAGATGTTGAGATTCGTGCCAAGGAAACTGGACTCTCGTATGTCAAACTCGATGGAAACATCGGTTGTCTTGTCAACGGCGCTGGTTTGGCCATGGCTACGATGGACGTCATCAAACTCTACGGAGGAGAACCCGCTAATTTCCTTGACGTGGGTGGCGGCGCAAATGAAGAACAAGTCAAGACTGCCTTCTCGATCATTCTGGAAGACCCGAATGTCAAGGGAATTCTCGTCAACATCTTTGGTGGAATCATGCGTTGTGACATCATCGCAAGAGGCGTGATAGCAGCAACTGAAGCTCTGTCGTTGGATGTACCGTTGGTGGTCCGACTCGCAGGTACAAACGTGGACGAAGGGAAAGCAATCTTAGCCGCATCCGAACTTAACATTCATCCTGCTGATGACCTCGCAGAAGGTGCTCAGCGAATTGTAGAATTGATTGGAGGTGTTGCTTGATGGCTATATGGATTGAAGAAGACGCAAAAGTGCTGGTACAAGGAATCACAGGAAAGCAGGGGATGTTCCACGCAGACAAAATGGTCGAATATGGAACCAATATCGTCGGCGGATGCACCCCCGGTAAAGGCGGACAAACGGTTGATTTGCAGGGCAAACCCTATCCGGTTTGGAATTCAATGTTTGAAGCGATTGAAGCGACCGATGCAAATGCAACGGTCATTTACGTCCCGCCACCGTTTGCTGCAGAAGCCATCATGGAAGCAGCGGATGCTTTCGATACCGTCAAGGGCGAAGGCGTGGTTGTTTGCATCACAGAAGGCATTCCAACACTTGACATGGTCAAAGCCGTCGCTTACGTCGACAACCGACCTGGTGTTCGCTTGATTGGACCAAACTGCCCTGGAATCATCACCCCTGGTGAAAGTGGCGGTGCCAAAATTGGAATCATGCCCGGCCACATTCACGCCAAAGGTCGAATCGGAATCGTATCGAAATCTGGAACCTTAACCTATGAAGCGGTCGCTCAAACCATGAGCATCGACGAAGGCCAATCCACATGTGTTGGAATCGGTGGAGACCCCGTCAATGGAACTGGATTCATTGAATGCCTCGCTGCATTCCAAGCCGACCCACAAACTGCTGCTATCGTTATGATCGGTGAGATCGGAGGAAATGCAGAACAAGAAGCAGCAGCATGGGCAGCTGAAAACGTCACGAAGCCCATTGTTGGGTTTGTCGCAGGTGCAACAGCACCTCCGGGCAAAAGAATGGGCCATGCTGGCGCGATTATCTCAGGTGGAAAAGGAACCGCAGAAGAGAAATTCGAAGCCTTTGAGGCGGCTGGAATCGCTTGTGCAAAGGACCCATCTGAACTTGGAGCAGTCCTCCTTGAGTCCCTAAAGGCAGCAGGATTACGCTGAATCAAAGATAAACATCTTTCAGATGAAGAGAATGATGAGAGACAAGGTCTCCATCCCGTGCCTGCTGGAGCAATTGCTTCCCTTCATCACTGTGAACATAAACAGCATGTCCAGGACTAACGTGAGCGTTCCATTGCGCCTCAAACCATTTCGCATGTTGTTTCTTTCCGGCAAGGCATGAAGGTACTCTGTGATACATGACAAGTTCATTACGACCCTTTCGAAGGTACTTCGCCAACATTTCAGGAAGGAGTGATGACAGGAATGTGTCATCAAAGAATACCGAACTGCGACCAATGATGTATCGAGCATCTTCCAATCCTCCAAAGACTTCACTCAGTGCTTGAGCGAACAGATCAGATTCCTCTTGTGTGCATCCTTCAATGAAGTAGCGGTACCAACCTCCACCCCGTTCACCTCCACCGAGTTTACTTCCACGAGGGAGCAGTCCTGCGTCCCACATAGCGTTCGCTACTGCGGTGATAATGGAACGGTTCAATGAAGCGTCAGTCCATGGGTCTGCATGCTTTCCGAATTGGAACCCAAGTCCACCACCACCTCCTGATGAGCCAGGCTTGAATTCCAACGACTTCCTCGATTCTGCTGAAAAGGGTTCACCGATACCCCACATCGTTCGAGTTTCTGGGCGCCGGCGGGATCGCTCAAGCATTTCCTGATTCAGTACAGCCATTCCTTCGTTGATTCCTTCGGGTTGGAGTTCGGTAAAAGCAGCGTGGACGTGCCCCACTCCTTTCTCTATAGAACCATCATCGCAAACACCAAAGAGATTGGTGTGCTTCTTTCTGAACCGGTCATAATCATCAAATCCCTTGATGAATTCTTCAGCCAAACAAATGATGTCCCAATTGTTTGCTACTTTATTCGGCCATGTCTTGTCAAGACGCATTGAACGGCCTCGCAGTTGATTGATGCTCATGCTCGTCGTTACCGTCGTCAGGTCGATGAGGACATTGATGCGTGATGCATCCCACCCTTCGCCCAATAAGCCACGGGTTCCGATCAAACACTTTGTGAATCCCTCTTGGAAGAATTCCGTTACCATCGTTGAATAATACCGGGGCGCCCAGTCTGCCCCTGAACCATGAATGTGATGGAATCGTCCCAAGGGCTCATCCTTGAATTCAATGTTGAGTTCTCGTTCAGCGACCCATTGACGGGCTTTGCTGAGAAATCGCTCACTCGTGTCGTCGTCGATCAAGAGGGTACTGCCTGTCATCAAAACAGGGTCAAGTTGGTCTCCAACTTCACAGTCCACCAGTGCCTTGAATACGCCAATAGCGCCACCCGCCTCGTCATCATGAATCCCTTCAACGAGGGCAGTCGAGGACGTCTTCTCAAAATCAGTTACGATCACACATCGAAGAGCCGAGCCCATTGATTCAAATTCAACCTTCAAAATCTCGGACAGGGCAGATGTTTTTTCCGCAGCATAAGCCAGAATTCGACTGACGGGCGAAGCACAGGGTCGAGCGCCACTTTCAGTGATTTGATATCCAAGCAAGCGAAGCCGGTCGGTCACGTGTTCAGCCAGTTTATGGTCTGCTTCATGTTCGGAACGACGGAGTCCAAAGCGAACATAGCGGTCCAAGAGTGGTCGTAAAAGTACGATTTCTGGTGAGGCTTCGTTGAAGTCGTTAACACCGATTGCAACCCTCGGAACGCCTTGGGGCAAACTGTGTCCGATACGGGGAAGGTAAGCACGGGCTGCTTGAGAGAAATCGGGAAGGGTTTTGTCAAATTCTTTCCAAGAGAGTTCGCCTCGCCCAGGGATGGTTCTGGATTCAAGGTTTGAGAGCAGCCAATCAGGGAAGGGCAAAGCACGGGAAGTATCCTCACGAGGCTGTGAAATCTCGTCAACAACCGATAAGAATGAACTGTCAGCCTCGCTGATGTAAGCCAATTCTTTGGCGGATGGTCGTACAAAGTAACACAAATCTTGGTAGGGAGCTAAGTTAGAATCCCGGACCAAGGCTGGCGTTGGAACCTCATAGTCAACATCCCCAAGAAGGTCGGAGTAGTGTTGTGCATGTTCCACCGCATCTGCGTTCGGAGGAGTTGCTGTCAAGCCAAGGATGACCGGATCGTCAAAGGCTTGCTTCAGTTCAACCAATACCTTACCCCAATGTTCCGTAAGATGGTGGCATTCATCCAGAATAATGAGCCCGATGTTCGCTTCTTTTAGCCGTTCAATGGCTTTGAGTGAATTCGCATTAAGCCACGACATGCTACCGCTGACTTCCGACATCGCATCCCTTGCTTTCTTCCGGAATCCTTTCATTTGCTTTTCATAATAGGATGTATTCTTGGCACTCAAATCTTCAATCCATGCTTGACCAGAATCTTCATCGATGGCTTCACCCATTTCCAGTAACTTCTCGATCCACAATTGTATTGCTGCATCTTCCAAATCCTCGCCCTTTGTGCGAACCATTGTCAGCGATTGGTAGGTAAGTGATGTTAGCAGCCCTGGGGTCTCGGAAGACAGAACAATCTCTTCATCTCTCCCATCCAAATCAAACAGAGATGTGCGAGCCACCCATTGTGCTTGAATTGCAGAATTCGGAGAAAGAACAAGGGTAGGGCGGCGTACGAGGTCAGCCCACACATAGAGCCCGAGAATCGTTTTCCCAGAACCAGGAGGGGCCACGATGTGAAGTTGCTTTTCACCAGCAGCAAGTTGCTTTTTGATGATGTCCGACGCAGCGATTTGTGATGGTCGTAACTTCCCCGAAAAGCCAATGTCACCAAATTCTGAGTTCGCCATGTTGGCTCACCCTGTC
>Ga0222717_10004220_pt1 | contig 10645 bp, 10 predicted proteins | sample C33_18DmetaG_FD_165053 | JGI IMG/M metagenome (GOLD analysis project Ga0222717, IMG submission 165053) | Estuarine water microbial communities from San Francisco Bay, California, United States - C33_18D | ecosystem: Environmental > Aquatic > Marine > Unclassified | place: USA: California...
CAGGGCAATTTGGTGTTGTAAGAGTCATTAGGATCTTTACTTCATTATCTTCATTAACAAAAACATCATAGATTAATCCTAATTCATAAATATCAACAGGAATTTCAGGGTCAAAAATTGATTTTAGTTCCTTAACAATTTTTTCTCCTAAATCTTCAGTATTATTTTTATTATTTGTCATTTTCACTTTTTTACTTGATATGCTAAAGCATAAATTTTTATTTGTTTTATCATTGAAAGCAGTCCATTAGCTCTTGTTTGAGATAAGTGACTATTTAATCCTATTTTTTCTATAAAATCAATATTCGCTTCCAAAATATCTTTTGGATTATGGCCTGAAAAAACTCTAATCAAAAGAGATATAATCCCTTTTGAAATTATAGCATCACTGTCAGCTTCAAATATAACTATGTTATCATTAAAAGAAGAATTAAGCCAAACCTTACTTTGACATCCATCAATAAGATTAGAATCTATTTTATTATTTTGATCAAAGTCAGGAAGACTTTTACCTAAATCTATTAGATATTGATACTTTTCAGTCCAATCTTGAAAGAAATTAAATTCATCAATTATTTGATTTTGTTTTTCCTGAATACTTTTCACACCTAAAATTAATCAATTATCCTAACATCTTTACAGCCTTTTTAACTGCATCAATAAATAAATCTATTTCACTTTTTGTATTATAGAATGAAAAAGATGCTCTAACTGTTCCAGGTATTTTAAAATGGTCCATAATTGGTTGGGTACAATGTTGTCCTGTTCTGACAGCTATACCAAACTGATCTAAAATTGAACCTATATCAGAAGGATGATGATCTGCAATATTAAAAGATATAACCGATATCTTTTCATCCACATCACCATAAATTTTGATGTTATCAATTTTTCTCAAGTTTTCAGTAGCATAATCTAACAATGTTTTTTCATAAGCATCAATATTTTCAAAGCCTATAGAATTCATATAATCAAGCGCAGCTCCAAATGCAATAACTCCTGCAATATTAGGAGTTCCTGCTTCGAATTTATGAGGTAGATCTGCATACTCTGTTTTATCGAATGTAACATTCGATATCATTTCACCACCACCTTGATAAGGTGGAAGTGAGTTAAGTAAATCTGATTTACCGTAAAGAAATCCGACGCCAGTAGGACCACATAATTTATGAGCAGAAGCCACATAAAAATCAACATCCAACTCAGATAAGTTAATCTTAAAGTGAGCTGCTCCTTGAGCTCCGTCAATTAAAACTTTACTCTTGTTTTTATGTGCAAGATCAATTATTTCTTTAATTGGATTTAGTATTCCTAGAGTATTAGAGACATGACTTATAAATACAAATTTTACATTTGGTGTTAGCAAAGATTTATATTCATCAATTTTCAAAGTTCCATTTTCATTAATTGGTATAACTTTTAATTTTGCTCCTGTCTTTTCACATAACATTTGCCATGGAACTATATTTGAATGATGTTCCATCTCTGAAATAATTAACTCATCTTTTGAAGAAATCATTTTTTCTAATCCAGATGAAATGATATTAATTCCATGTGTTGTTCCTGAAGTAAATATTATTTCATGATTATGAGTTATTCCAAAATGTTCTTTAACTTTTAGTCTAGTTTCTTCATATTTATTTGTAGCATCTACACTTAATGAGTGTAATCCTCTATGAATATTAGAATTATAATTTTTATAATAATCAGAAATTACATCTATTACCTGATTAGGAGTTTGAGATGTAGCTGCATTATCAAAGTAAATTAAATCAGTATCGTTTATTTTCTTACTAAGAATAGGAAAGTCTTCTCTTATTTTATATACATCTAGCATCTATAGATCAAAACCAAGATTTACTCCTAGTTTTTTAGCAATTAGTGAATTAATTCTTCTTTTAAGATTAGGTGTCTTGACACTTTCTAAAATATTATTAGCAAATGCATAAGTTAATAGTGCCTTTGCCTCTTTTTCAGGAATACCTCTTGTTTTTAAATAGAATAACGCCTCCTTATCAAGCTGACCAACAGTACATCCATGAGAACATTTTACATCATCAGCAAAAATTTCAAGTTGAGGTTTCGTATTGACTTTTGAATTATTATCTATCAAGATATTATTGTTTTGTTGAAAAGCATTCGTCTTTTGAGCAATCTTTTCAACCATAATTTTACCATTAAAAACACCCACTGATCTGTCTGAAAAAATTCCTTTATAATCTTGATAACTTTCGCAATTTGGTTGCTCGTGATTGACTAAAGTATTGTGATCAACATGTTGATTTGATTCAAGAATAGTAATTCCTTTCAATGTGGACTGTATATTCTCTCCTTTTTGATAGAAATTCAAATTGTTCCTAGTAAGTTTTCCTCCAAAAGAAAAGGTGTGGACGCTAACATTGCTATCTCTTTGTTGACTAATAAAAGTATTATCAATGAGAGTAGCTGAATTTAAATCATTTTGAATTTTATAATAATCTATAAAAGCATTTTTCTCAGCATAAATCTCAGTTAAACTATTAGTTACAACAGAGTGATCTTTGAGACTTTGGTGTCTTTCAATAATTTCAACTTTTGCATTTTTATCAGCAATTATAAGGTTTCTTGGCTGAAGCCAAATAGATTCTTGATTACCTGTAGAAATATGCATTATTTGAACCGGGTCTTCTGGACATGCACCTTTTGGAATATAAATATATGCACCTTCTTTGGTGTATGAGGTGTTTAATGAGGCTAAACTTTGATCTTTTGGCACTATCTGATTAAAATATTTTTTTAATGTACTCTTGTACTTATCTTTAGATAGAGCAGCAGAAAGAACACATATATCCATTCCATCATGAGTAGTTTTAGATAAAAAAGGACTATAAATTCCATCTACAAAAACAATTTTAAAAGAATCAAGATCATTTAAGAAATATTCTTTTACATCTCTTAATTCAACTGATTTATCAGATTTTGAAGAGAGATTATAGTTTTTTTGAATAATTGATTTTAGTGATGTGTACTTCCATGATTCATCTTTCTTAGATGGAAACCCTTGTTTCTCAAAGCGTTTTAATGCATTTTTTCTATCAATATGGATAGGGTTTAACAAATCTATATCCTGTTCAAAGGCAATAAATGAGTCTAATAGTTTTTCTTGAAATTTCATTTTAGGAATTATCTTTTTTTAACCAATCATATCCTATATCCTCAATTTTTTTTGCAAGATCTTTATCTCCAGACTTAACAACTTTTCCGTCCATAATAATATGAACAAAGTCTGGGACTATATAATCAAGTAGTCTTTGATAATGAGTTATAACTAAAACCGAGTTATTTTCATTACTACATTTTATCACTCCATTAGCTACAATTTTTAGAGCATCTATATCTAAACCTGAATCTGTTTCATCTAAAACTGCTAGTTCTGGTTCCATCATCGCCATTTGAAATATTTCATTTCTTTTTTTCTCTCCACCAGAAAAACCTTGGTTTAATGATCTAGATAAGAAATTAGAATCAATCTCTAGAAGCGACGCTTTTTCTCTTATTTTTTTTAACATTTCGCTTGAAGGCATATCTTCTTGCCCTTTAGATTTTCTTGATTCGTTAATTGCTGTTTTAATAAAATTAGTAACAGTTACGCCTGGAATTTCAACTGGATATTGAAAAGACAAAAATACTCCTGCATGAGCTCTTTCCTCTGGACTAAGTTCGTTTATCTCTTGATCCTTAAAATAAATATTACCCTTTGTAATTTCATAATCTTCATGTCCTGATATTACGTTAGCTAGTGTGCTTTTACCAGATCCATTTGGACCCATTATGGCATGTATCTCACCTTTATTTATTTTTAAATTTATTCCCTTAAGTATGGGTTTATCTTCTATTTGACAATGTAAATTATTGATTTCTAACATATATAAAATTTTATCCTACTGATCCCTCAAGAGATATTTCAAGCAATTTTTGAGCTTCTACTGCAAATTCCATAGGTAACTTGTTAAGCACTTCTTTACTAAACCCATTAACAATTAAAGCTATAGCCTTTTCTGTGTCAATACCTCTTTGATTACAATAAAAAATTTGATCTTCACCGATTTTACTTGTTGTTGCTTCGTGCTCAATTTGTGCTGTTTTATTTTGAACTTCAATATATGGGAAGGTATGAGCACCGCAATCATTTCCCATAAGTAATGAATCACATTGAGAGAAATTTCTAGCATTTTTTGCAAGTGGTGAAATTTGAACAAGACCTCTGTAGCTATTTTGAGATCTCCCAGCAGATACACCTTTTGAAATAATAGTACTCTTGGTATTTTTACCAACATGAATCATCTTGGTGCCTGTATCAGCTTGTTGGAAATTATTAGTTACAGCTATTGAATAAAACTCTCCAATAGAATTATTTCCTTTCAAAATACATGATGGATATTTCCATGTTACAGCAGACCCTGTCTCAACCTGAGTCCATGATATTTTAGATCTATTATGGCAAATTCCTCTTTTAGTAACAAAGTTAAACACCCCACCTTTTCCATTTTTATCACCTGGAAACCAATTTTGAACTGTTGAATATTTAATCTCTGCATCATCAAGAGCTATAAGTTCAACAACTGCAGCATGAAGTTGATTTTCATCTCTAGATGGAGCAGTACAGCCCTCAAGATAACTAACATAACTAGACTCATCAGCTATAACAAGGGTTCTCTCAAACTGACCAGTCCCTGCTTGATTAATTCTAAAATAAGTTGATAATTCCATTGGACATCTGACCCCTTTAGGGATATAACAAAATGATCCATCTGAAAATACAGCAGAATTTAGAGCAGCATAATAGTTGTCTTTTTTTGGAACAACAGTTCCTAAGTGTTTTCTCACTAATTCAGGGTGATTTTGAATTGCATCTGAAATAGAACAAAAAATGATTCCCTTTTCCTCTAGTGTATCTTTGAATGTAGTAGCAACTGATACTGAATCAATAACAACATCCATAGCCACTCCACTTAATTTTTTTTGCTCTTTCAAAGAAATTCCTAATTTGTTAAATGTCTTTAATAATTCAGGATCAACTTCATCAAGAGAATTTAGATTTGGCTTTTTCTTTGGCGCAGAATAATAAGAAATATCCTGAAAATTTGGTTTTTTGTAATGAAGATTTGACCACTCAGGTTCATTCATTGATTTCCAGGATGAAAAAGCGTCTAATCGCCAATCTGTCATCCATTTTGGTTCATTTTTTTTCTTAGAAATTGCTTTAACAACATCTTCATTCAAGCCTACAGGAAATGTTTCAGAATCTATGTCTGTGTAAAAACCATATTCGTACTCCTTGGTTTCAAGTTCTTTTTTTAATTCGTCTTCGGTATATGCCATAAGAATTAAGCCTTAATAACTTTTTGCAAATATACATATAAATCAGGCTTTTTTAAACAATAATAGCTGTTAATAAATCTATAATTATGTTATGATGTATTAGTTAAAATAATAGATCAATTAAGTTACTTTTAATGTATGAACGAGAATAAATATCAAGATGAAAGTGATCTACAAAGCATAAGTGAAGTAGATCTAATTAATAGAATAACAAAATCATTTAAGATTAAAAATGATTCAACAATTTTAGATATTGGAGATGATGCAGCTATTTTAAAATTTGAAAAAACCAAACTTGCAATATCTCAAGATATCTTAGTTGAAGGAGTTCATTTTGACTTGTCATATGTCCCACTTAAACATCTAGGTTATAAAAGTGTTGTAGTTAATATTTCTGATATTATTTCTATGAATATCAAACCATCTCATATTTTGGTTTCAATTGCAGTTTCTAATAGATTTAAAGTAAGGGCTCTTGAGGAAATATATGAAGGTATTAGATTAGCTTGTTCATATTATAATGTTGACTTAATTGGTGGAGACACAACTTCATCAAATAAAGGATTAATGATTTCTGTTACTTGTATTGGAAATACTGATAGTAAAAAAATAACACAAAGAAAAGGTGTAAAAGAAGATGATCTGCTTGTTGTATCTGGTGATTTAGGTGCAGCTTATATGGGTCTTCAAATTCTTGAAAGAGAAAAAAAAGTATTTGAAGTTAATCCTAATTCTCAGCCTGACTTAAGTAGCTATACTTATTGCATTCAAAGACAGTTGAAACCAGAGGCAAGAATTGATATCGTAAATCTTTTAGAAGAGCTTAAAATTACTCCAACTTCAATGATTGATATTAGTGATGGTCTCTCAACTGAGATAAATCATTTATCTAATTCTTCAGGGTTTTCTTTTCACATATATGAGGATAAAATACCTATATCAGAAGAAACAAAAAAAGCTTGTGATGAGTTTAAACTAAGCTACTCAGTTGCTTATCTTAATGGAGGTGAAGACTACGAGGTTTTATTTACTGTTTCAAAACGACATGAAAAGAAAATAAGTAACTGTGAACAGTTAACTATTATTGGTTCCTCTGTAAAAAAGAAAGATGACAATTGTATGATAACTAGCCTTGGTCAAAAAATAAACATCAATAGCTCAGGTTGGGATTCTTTTAACCAATAAATTAACCTAAAGCAACATCAAGGATCATCATAATTATAAATCCTCCTATAAATCCTAATGTAGCTATGTCGGTATATTTATCTTGCTGTGTTTCAGGAATAACCTCTTCAACAACAACAAAAATCATTGCACCTGCTGCAAAAGCAAGAGCATATGGCAATAAAGGAGTAAAAAATGTTACAGCTAATGCCCCTATAACACCTGCTATTGGTTCAACAATTGCAGATAATTGTCCATACCAAAAACTCTTAAATTTACTAACTCCAGATCTTCTTAATGGCATAGCAACAGCTATTCCTTCTGGAAAATTTTGAAGACCAATTCCAAAAGCTAAAACAACAGCTCCAGCAATAGAGGCTTCTGGTATGCCCGCTGCTACTCCACCAAATAAAACTCCAACAGCAAGTCCTTCAGGTATATTATGAAGAGTTATAGCTAAAGTTAAAAGTGTTGTTCTTCTCCATGGGGTTTTTATTCCCTCCGCTTTTTTAAAATTTATATGAATGTGTGGTAAAACTTTATCAATTGCAAAAATAAATAATGCACCCAATCCAAATCCAATTGCTGCAGGCATTACTTTAACAAAACCTTCTCCAGCACTCATCTCTATCGCAGGAGATAATAAACTCCAAAAACTTGCAGCCACCATAACTCCACCTGTAAATCCTAACATACCATCTAGTGCCATTCGACTCATTGATTTAAAAAGGAATACTGTTGATGCTCCTAGGGCTGTAACTCCCCATGTAAATAAAGTTGCGTAAAGAGCTCCTTGTATTGGGTTTAGTCCAGAAAAGTATTCAATAATTTGCTCCATATTTGTATCTTGTAAACCAGTCAACGAAAATAATCAAAAGGTCAATAAAATCAAATGATTTCAAAGGAAAAATATGATTATATAATTTGTGGAGCAGGTGCTTCTGGACTATTATTGTCAAACTCGATGATAAATGATGATTTCTTTAATGATAAGAAAATTTTAATAATTGAAAAGGATAAAAAAAATAAAAATGACAGAACTTTTGGGTTTTGGGAAAATAAAAAAAGTTTACTAGATGAATTAGTTTTTAAAGAATGGGAATATGCAGAATTCAAAGACTCAAGCTTTCATAATTCATTTCTTTTAGAACCATTTAAATATAAAATGATAAAATCAAGCAAATTTTATTCCCACATAGGTAAAAAAATTTCAAAGGCTTCAAATTTTACATATCTAAATTCAAATATTAAAAGTATTGATCAAGAAAATAAATTAGTAAAGACAGATGATGGAAATTTTCAGTCATCTGTTATTTTTTCGAGTATATATGATGATCAAAAATTGGATTTCAAAAAATATCCATTACTTAAACAACACTTTATTGGGTGGACAATTGAAACTAAAGATCAATGTTTTGATGATAATAAAATTACATTTATGGATTTTAGTGTTGATCAACAAAATGAAATTAGATTCATGTATATTTTACCATTTTCGAAAAATAAAGCTTTAGTTGAATACACTCTTTTCTCAAGTTCCACTATTGAAGATCATGAATATGAAACTGAAATTAAAAATTATCTGAAGATTAATAAAATCTTTGATTTTAAGGTTTTAGAAAAAGAAAAAGGAGTAATTCCCATGACCTGTTATCCTTTTTTTAAAAAAAATACTGATAGTTTTTTTAAAATAGGAACTGCTGGAGGATGGAGTAAACCAAGTACTGGGTATACTATAAAAAACTCCATAGATAAAATTGATTTAATTATTAGTTATTTAAAAAAAGATAAACCTCTTTCAAAAATTAATCATAAAAACAGGTTTTGGTACTATGACCTTTTATTTTTAGATGTATTAATTGACTCTAAAGGAAAAGGATCTAAAGTTTTTTCGGATCTGTTTAAAAATAATGATCCCATTAAAATCTTTAAATTTCTTGATGAAAAAACTTCATTTGCTGAAGAGCTTTCTATTTTTCTTTCAGTTAATGTTATTGTCTTTGTAAAGTCATTAATTAAAAGAATATCAAATTTCTCTATTTAAAAGTTGTTCTGAAAATTTATTAAGGCTAAGTTTTTTATTATCATCAATTTGCATTTGATTGATTATTTTTTTTGCATGTTCTGAATATTCTTTAACTTTTTTATTGATATAATTAACTGCTCCAGAATCTTTGTAATACTTTTTTATTAAACTTATTTTTACTGATTCATCAGTATTATCTGAGAAGAATATATTTTCAAATTCTAACCTTTTGTCATTATCTAGTTTTGAAAGAGTATGGATAAAAAGTAGTGTTTTCTTTTTTTGAATTATATCTCCTCCAATTTTTTTACCAAATTTAGATTCGTCGCCAAAGCAATCTAATAAATCATCTTCTAATTGAAAAGCTAATCCAAGGTTCTTACCTACTTCGTATAAAGCATTGATCTCTTTTGAATTTAGCTCTGATACAATTGCACCAAACATAAACGAACATCCAATCAAAACAGCAGTCTTGTTCTCAATCATTTTAAAGTAGTCATCTTCTGATATATTTTTTTCTCTCGAAAAGTCCATATCATTTTGCTGACCTTCACAAACCAATCTAGATGTCTCTGTTAGTTGCTTAGATAATAGTAAATACTTAGAATCATCATATTTATTTAGAATTTCATAAGAGATTATCAGCATCACATCTCCAGATAAAATTGCAGTATTATCATCCCATTTAGAGTTTATTGTTTTCTTTCCTCTTCTCATTAGTGAATTATCCATTATATCATCATGAGCAAGAGTAAAATTGTGAAAAATTTCAAGAGCTGCAGAAGCTGGTAGTGCATTAGATATATTTCCAGTAAAAAGATCTGAGACAAATAATGTTATTAAAGGTCTTAATCTCTTGCCACCTGAATCTAATAAGTATTTTACAGGCTCATAAAGATTTCTTGGATTATCGTAATCTATTTCTTTTTTTAGAAACCCCTCAAAAGTTTTTATAAAATCTTTCATTTCCTGTTATCAAAAATAAATATACTATTTAATTAATTGTTAATTTTTTATTAATCATTTGATTAATTCATTTGATTAAGTTTATTTTGCATCATGAATATAAAGACAGAAGCTAAATATTCAAATACTGAAATAAAAATTAAAGATGCTGCTAAATCACTCTTTTTAAACAAAGGATATAGTGCAACTACAACTAGAGATATTGCTCGAGAGTCTGACATCAATCTTGCAATGTTAAACTATTATTTCAGGAGTAAAAGAAGATTATTTGAAATAATAATGTTCGAAACGCTATATGAATTCCTTAGTAAAATGGTTGAGGTTTATAATGATGATAAAACATCACTTGAAAAAAAACTTAAACTATGTTCTGAAAAATATATTGATATGATTATTGCTGAGCCGTTACTTCCAACTTTTCTTTTAAATGAATTAAAAAATAATCCTACATCTTTTTTAAAAATGCCTACAACAAAAATGATAATGAAGTCAAACTTCGTAGCTCAATATCAAGAGGGTGTAAAAAAAGGTATTTACAGAAAGGTTGATCCCATTCATTTTGTAACCAATATTTTAAGCGTAATTGTTTTTCCGTTTATGTGTAGTCCAATAATTATGAAGATTGAAAATCTTTCCAAAAAGGATTTTAACATAATGATGACTGAAAGAAAAAAGTTAATTCCAAAATGGATAATTCAAATGATAAAAAAATGAAAAAGATATTATTGTTTATTGTATTTACAAGTTATGGTTTTTCTCAAGGTGAAACAAGAAGCTTAAGTATAGATGATGCTGTTGAATATGGTATTGAAAACAACAGAAGATTAATGAATGCTGAAAGAGAAATAAAGATGGCTTACAAAGAACGCTGGAAAACTATTGCAATAGGATTACCAAATGTAACTTTAGACCTTAACTATCTTAATTATCTTGAGCTTTCCACCTCCTTGATTCCTTCTGAATTTTTTGGAGGACAAAAAGGTGAGTTTTCTGAAATACAATTTGGCACTGAACAATCAGCAATTGGTTCAGTCAGAATGGAACAACTTCTATTTGATGGCTCATGGCTAGTAGGTTTAGAATATAGTAAAATATACTTGTCCGCTTCAGAAAATTTTTATGAAAAAA
>Ga0222717_10004222_pt1 | contig 10640 bp, 10 predicted proteins | sample C33_18DmetaG_FD_165053 | JGI IMG/M metagenome (GOLD analysis project Ga0222717, IMG submission 165053) | Estuarine water microbial communities from San Francisco Bay, California, United States - C33_18D | ecosystem: Environmental > Aquatic > Marine > Unclassified | place: USA: California...
AAGGTAAATGCCCTACACGGTTGAACAATGTGTTAGTGTTCCAACTTTTTATATGGTTGTTTATCATATTACATATATTACTTATATCTGTGTATCACTAGTATAACAACTATGTTTATAAGATAGATAAATAGTTGTAACAGGAGTTTTAAATGACTATATCAGCAAATATACTAAATGATAACATTAAGGTTGTATCTGAAAACAATACACTTTTAGATATGTTATTAGAGTTTGAAAAGACTTTAGATAGTTTAGATCTTTATGCCTTTAAAAATTGGCATAAAGGAGAAATATTGGAAGGCCCTAATTTAAGAAGACATTATGTTAATGTGAAGTTAATGTATCCATACGAAAGTATGCCAGACCCTGAAGGTGCAAAAAGACTTATGGCCAGAGATTGTTTAGTTAAGTACAAAAAGGATACACTCATTACTCCAAGAAAAGTTAAAACATTTGATGATGTTGAAGTAGATACAAGGCCTAATGGGCAAACGAGATATAAAGCAAAAACAAAAAGTCAGCCTGTTTGGGTTGTCAGTGTTGATATGCCTAGACGTTATGTAGATGAATTTAGTAAAGATGTTGTAGAAGTAGATAATAACAAATTTGTTGATATGGAAGATGTTAAAGCAGATGGAAATACTACAACACCACAAACAGAACCACAGTTTGCTGAACCCGGAGGCTTATTATAATGCCACTAAGAGAAAATGATTTAGTTAATACTATGTTCAAAGATATCAGTATAGATGAATTTGAACCTAAAACAGGCGACACTAAAGATGTATTGGTATTAGGGTTTTACTTAAATGAAAATTTATCTGGTAAGGATCTATATTCTTATTTAAATAATAGTATAATAGAAATTAGAGATGTAGAAGTATCGCCTAACCCAAATCCTGAAGGCAGGTTTATGGTATTTTTAGAAATGGATAGGAAAATTGATATCTATAATAATGTTAAAGGTGTAGTTAAAGAAGTCGAAAGGCTTTCTGGTAAATTAAATTGGCAGATTTCCACATTACTAAGTGAAGAAAATTTAGAATTTAATGAAGACAATTTTAATCGCTTTGTTCAAACAGATCCTGATAACTATTTGAGTCCTGAAGAATGGAGAACACAGAAAGTGGAGTCAGAACAAAAAGCAGAAGAAGATAGAATTGATGAAGAAGCACAAGACAAATCAAATAGAATATTAGAGTTTTTAAAAGCAACAAATATTCTTGAAGCAGGAATTAACGAAGGCACATTACATATGAGAGGTAGCAGAGACATTGCTAGTTTTAAAGTTATAGACTTCGGCAATAGCAACGATATCATGGAACAACTTGGCATTAACGAAAGTGCAATTAAGTTAGACTTTGATAAAGTTAGACTAAGTAAACTTAACGCCATGTTAGGCGAAGTTAAGGCAATACCAATAGACGAATACATTATTATGTATAACCCATCACACAAAGACATATTGGTAACACAGGTAGTATAATGAGAGACACAGTATTAGAAGTATTAAAAGCACACTTTGGAAACTTTGATCATAAAACATTTGAGGACGACGTACATTTAATGGACGACTTAGGTGGAGATGAATTTGATAAAGTTGAAATTAGTATTGCTTTAGATCAAAAATTAAACATATCCTTGGACGAGGAAAAAATTCTAGAAGTAGGAACTGTGGGCGATCTAATTAAATTAGTAGAAGCACATGTTCAGTCAACTTAAATTAATCTTATTAGGCATAGCGGTCATTAGTGCAATGGGCGGATTGATGTATGTCAAACATTTGCAATCAGAAAACGAAATTCTTACACTTAACAATGCTAAATTGGAAGGCGCTGTTGCTGAGCAACAAAAACTTATTGAACAGCAACTTAAAGACATTGCACAGATTAGAGATATTAATAAACAGTTACAAGCAAAAAATGAAAAACTCACAGGAGATTTAAATGTTGCTAATGAAAAATTTAACAAAGTAAATGCTTCAGGGGAACGAAGAGACATTGGAAACCTGGCTGTAAACAAACCTAAAAGTATACAGATCATAGAAGGCAGAAGAGAAAAACAAAGAGCAAGGTGTTTTGAAATAGCACAAGGCTCGCCACTAACGGAGGAAGAGATTAATGCAACTAAGAAATCGCAAATCAATGCTGAATGCCCTAACATTGCCAATCCTAATTACGTTACTTATTAGTGGGTGTAGTACGACTAAGCAGTTAGAAGTTATGACAACTGAAGTAGAACGTTTAAAGTTAGACTTAGACCTTCCTCCTGTTGTAGTATTAGAACAGATAGATTGGAAAGTTATTACAGAAGGCAATCAAGAACAAGTGTTTGCAGAACTTAAAAAAGCAAATATAGATCCTGTATTATTTTCTTTAACAGATGATGACTATGAATTATTACAAAAAAATAATGTCCAACTTAGAAATCAAATTGTTAGGTTAGTATCACAACTTAAAGCATACAAAGAATATTACGAACCTAAAGAACAAGAATCTAAAACAGAGAAAAATAAATCTTTTACAAAAACAGATTTTGAACCAAAAGATTTTTCTAAAGATGATTAAATTTTAACTGTTGTTAATACAAATAAATCCTTTTTTCCTACATATTTCTGTAAAAACTATTAAATATAACGTAAATCAATTTTTACAAATATTATCGATCTAACGGTTGAAAAACAATTAGATTAACACACATGCGTAATAGGAGAGTTTTATGAATATTCGCAAACTATTCCTTGGGTTAGCCGCCACACTTTTAATGAGTGTTCCGGTATTCGCCCAAGAAACTACTTCAGCAATTAGAGGGTTAATTTACAACTCTTCAGGTGCAGAAGTATCAGGAGCAGACGTCTCCGTTATCCATGAACCGTCAGGTTCAACGTCAAGCCAAATAACAAACGAAGACGGAGTATTCCTTGCAAGGAATCTACGTGTTGGCGGTCCTTATAAGATCGTTGTTTTTGGTACAGATGGATATGCTGAGTTAGACAACATTTATCTTGAACTGTCTGAAACCTCTAGAGTTAATTTAACTCTTAGAAGTACAGATGCAGTTGAAGAATTAGTTGTTGTTGGACAAGCAATAAACTCTTCAGGTCTTATTACAGGACCTAGAAGCACATTAACCGGCGATCAGATTATGGATATTGCCAGTGTCAACAGAGACATTAAAGATGCAGTAGCAACACAACCTTTTGTGAATGTTTACAGTATTTCTTTTAATGGCGATGATACTGAAAGTATTTCGATTGCAGGTACTAATGCAAGGTACAGTTCCTTCCAAGTGGATGGTATTGGCCAATCAGATGACTTTGGTCTAGAGTATGGTGGTTATCCAGGGGTTAAATCTCCTCTATCACTTGACTCAGTAGAGCAGGTATCTGTTAGTGTTGTAGACTATGATGTCAGAGACTCAGGGTCAACAGCAGGTGTTATTAACGTTGTTACTAAGTCAGGTACCAACGAACTGTCAGGTTCTGTTTACGGCTTTACAACTAGCGATAGTTGGGTTGGAGATGAGATTGACGGCCAAGAACTTACTGTTGGTGAGTTTGAGGAAGACACAAAAGGTTTTACATTAGGCGGACCTATCCTCGAGGATAAGTTATTCTTTTTTGTAAACTATGACAAATTTGAGAAAAGTGAACCAGGTATCTGGGGAGCATCAGGTAGTGGTGCCCTTAGAGAAGTTGATGGTGTAACTGTAGCAGACGCAGACAGAATTATTGGCATTGCTAATGATGTGTATGGGTATGACGCAGGTTCGGCCTCAGGTGGTGTTAATTCATTACTTGATGAAGATATGCTAATTAAACTAGACTGGAACATTAATGACTCACACAGAGCAACTTACACAAACCAGACATCAGAAAACAATGACGTTAGAGAGTACGGTGGTTCAAATACAGTATTAGCACTTACAAGTGGTAACTATATTAAAACTACAGACTTATCAGCAGACAGTTTCCAAGTGTTTAGTGATTGGAATGACAGACTATCTACTACATTTAGATATGGTGATAGACTTGTTGAAACTTCACAGGCAAGTGTTGGTGGCGATGACTTTATGAGAGCAATCGTAGAGTTAGGAGAAGGAAATAGAGGACCACAAGTCCTAGTAGGACCTGATCCATTTAGACATTACAACTTTTTAGAAACACAATCAAGTGAATTAGAGTTTGAAGTATCATACTTAATGGGCTCACATGAACTTGTTGCTGGTGTATCTAAAAATGGTGTTGATGTAGCAAACGGGTTCGTTGCATACTCAGACGGTGTTCTTGAATACGCAAGTATTGAAGACTTTGAGAACAAGACTCCTTATAGCATTGACTATAGAAACTCCCCAAGTGGTAATCCAGCCGATGGTGCCGCTTTCTTTGAAATTGAAACAACTAGTTTCTACGTTCAAGATACTTGGGATTACAGTGACAGACTTACACTAAACTACGGCGCACGTTATGAGAAAATCTCAATGGACGATGCTCCTAAGTACAACGATACACTTGATGGGTATTATGGTATCAGAAATGATGTCAGCCTAGATGGTAAAGATGTATTTTTACCTAGAGTAAGTTTTGTTTATGACGCAGACGACTTCGGTGCTTTCCAAGAACTAACGTTCAGAGGTGGTGCTGGATACTTTACAGGTGGTAGACCTAATGTATGGATGGGCGGTACTTTCAGTAATGACGGTATTGGTATCCAAAATGCTAATGTACCATTATCAGCGGCCGCAGGGTTCGATGGTTTTGATACAACAACATTTGACAGTTACATTTACCAACCTGGTCAGGAAGGTTTTATACCTGCATTTGCAGATATCCTAGATCCAAACTTTGAGTTACCAAGAGAGTTAAAACTTTCTGTAGGTGCTGATTGGGTATTGGGCGATGGCTACTACATGAGTGCAGATTTCTTAATGACTAGAACTGACAAAGACTTACACTATAAACAACTAAGACTTGGTAACCCAGCATTTGCCGGTGTAGCCAATTGTGATATTCCTGTTACCAACATGCCAATAGGCGTTGGACCAGATGGCAGAGATATCTATGCTGATTATAGTTTATGTAGTAAAGCAATGGAAAGATTCTATGACTACAGAGGTTACGACATGTTACTCACTAACACAGGCAAAGGCGAAAGCGAATTGTTTGCAGTAAGTGTAAGTAAAGCATTTGAAAATGGGTTTGACTTTTATGCAAACTATACATGGCAAGATGTTGATACTGTTGGTAACTTAACTTCAAGTAGAAACATTTCTAACTTTAAGTATACTACTAAGTATGATGACTTTAATGAAGACGTATTACATAGATCAGTTTACGAAAGAGAACACACATTAAGTTTTGTTGGTAACTATACTGCAAACTTAATTGCTAACTCTCCAAGTAGATTTACATTTATTGTTAGTGCTGTAAGTGGTGAGCCTTTCTCATACACATTAGGCCAATACAAAGATGGTGCTTTATGGGGTCTTGATAGAGAATCAGCAAGAGACGAAACTGCGGCATTTTATGTCCCAGACGGATCAGGAACAGACGTAGTTATACCAAGTTGGTTTGCAGACGACTTTAATGCCTACATTGCCGCCTCAGGGTTAGGTAAGTATGCAGGTGGTTTTGCACCAATTAATGAGTTTGAAACAGATTGGAATTACAGACTTGACTTTAAATTTACACAGGAACTTCCTGGGTTAGGTTTAACAGACAAGGATAAATTTGTAATTACACTTGATGTTGAAAACTTACTCAACTTGCTTGATAGCGATTGGGGTAAGCAAACCAAAGCAAACGGAACAGCAAGAAGTATTGCAGAAGCAACTCCTATCAACAATGGTGATGGTAGTTGGTCTTATGAATACAGACCTGCTTATGGTATGAACATAGATAGAATTGATAACCAAGTTACCAATTACTATAGAAGTACTTACCGTTTACAACTTGGACTTAAATACGTTTTCTAAACGATACCAAGAACAGGATAAAGGGTGTTTTTTTGGCACCCTTTTTCTTGACTTCTAAACCATAAGGCAGTATAATAACATTATGGATCACTACGAAACACTTGGCGTAAGCAAAGACGCCAGTCAACAGGATATTAAGAAAGCATATCGCAAACTTGCGAGTAAGCATCATCCTGATAAAGGTGGTGACCAAGAACAGTTTAAAAGGATACAGGGAGCATACGAGACACTAAGTGATCCAGACAAACGTGCTCAGTATGATAACCCTAATCCTTTTGAACAGTTTGGCGGTGGCGACCCATTTGCACAAGGTAGTCCTTTTGGTGATGTATTTGGTGACATATTTGGTCGTAGAAGACAACCAAATAAGAACCCTGACGGTATGGTAAATATTACTATTACATTATTAGATGCATATACCGGAAGAGATTTTGTAGTAGATACAAAAGATGCTACAATTAATCTTACTATACCAAAGGGTGTTAGAGACGGTACTAAATTACGAGTTCCCGGCAAAGGCCCTGTAAGATTTAAAGAGTTGCCTCCTGGGGATTTGATAGTAAGGATACTTATTGATTATCCTATAGAATGGGGTAGAGAGGAAGATCACTTATATCTACGTAAGGATATAAATGTTTTAGATGTACTAACAGGATGTCAGATAGATGTAACACATATAGATGATAGATTGTTTAGTGTAAAGGTTCCGCAAGGAATAAACCCTGGCCACAAACTAACTTTACGAGGATTAGGAATGACAAATCCCAGAACAGGTAAAATAGGAAACTTATATGTAATTGTAAACTTTATGATGCCGGATATATCTAAAGTAGAACACATAGAAGCATTAAATAAAATTAAATCGGAAACTTAATATGGATTATAAAGCAATAGAAAACATTTTACAGAAAGCCATGGACTATGCTCTTGGTGCTAAACATGAATACGTTACCGTAGAACATGTTTTGCTAATGTTATTAGAAAACTCACAAATAGAAAAACTATTAAGTGATATAGATCTTGAAGTAGAGATAATTAAATCCGATTTAGAAATATATTTAACATCAGAAGAAAATGGACTAATATCAAATAACGGTTCTAAAGGCCCTCCTAGAAAAACTATTGGTGTTGAGAGTGTTATACAAAGAGCTCTAGCAAATGCCGTATTCAGAGGTAAAGATGTTATTGAACCTATGGATATGTTACTTAGTATTCTAAGTGAACAGGAATCCTATGCCAAATATTATTGTGAATTGAATGGACTTGATAAAGGAACTTTAATTAACTATTTTGAAGATTCCAGTGTTATTAAAAAATCAAAAGAAATTTTACAAGAATTTACAAAAAATTTAAATCAAGAAGCAAAAGAAAAAAGAATAGATCCGTTAATAGGAAGACAAGAAGAAGTAAGTGACTTAGTACACATACTTGCAAGACGTAAAAAGAATAATTGTGTGTTAGTAGGCGAGCCTGGTGTAGGTAAAACTGCAATTGCAGAAGGCCTTGCTAGACGTATTGTAGACGGCGACGTACCAAAGTTATTAAGAAATAAAATAGTTTACAGTCTTAATGTATCTGATTTGTTAGCAGGTACACGATACAGAGGAGACTTTGAAGAAAGAATAAAACAATTATTAAGAACATTAGAAAAGACACCTGATGCTGTTTTGTTTATAGATGAGATACATATGATTATGGGTGCTGGAAGTACCGGCAATGGTAGTGTGGATGTAGCAAATATTCTCAAGCCTGTATTAGGTGGAGGAAGATTACTTACCATAGGTGCCACAACACCAGATGAGTTTGCAAACAGTTTTGAAAAAGATAGAGCATTGATGCGTAGATTTGCAAGAATTGATGTACAGGAAACGAGCGTAGATGAGACCAAAGAAATATGTTTAGGACTTAAATCTCAATATGAGGAGTTCCATAAAGTATCATATGAATCAGATACTATATCAAAATCAGTAGACTTATGCGATAGATATATTAAAAATAAGTACTTCCCTGATAAAGCATTAGATGTAATAGACGCCGCAGGAGCGTCTGTGAAGCTCAGAAACGACACAAACGTTAGTATAGCAGACATTGTTGCAGTAGTATCCAAAATATCTAAAATAGGTGTTGATGTCATAGATATAGAAAAAACTGATTCATTTAAGTCCCTAGACTACAGAATGAAAAAAACAGTATTTGGACAAGACGAAGCAATAGATAAGATTGTAGAATCTGTTATAGTCAGCAAGTCAGGTCTTAGAGAAGCAAACAAACCTATTGGTAGTTTTCTTTTAGTTGGCCCAACAGGAACAGGTAAAACAGAAACAGCAAAAACACTTGCTAAAGAAATGGAAAGCAAACTTGTTAAGTTTGATATGTCAGAGTATATGGAAAGGCATAGTGTAAGTAAACTGATTGGTGCTCCTCCAGGTTATGTAGGACATGCTGAAGGCAAGATGGGTCAAGGTATGTTATTAGCAGAAGTAGAAGAGAATCCTAATTGTGTATTGCTACTAGACGAAGTAGAGAAGGCCGCACCAGAAGTATTACAAGTATTACTACAAGTAATGGATGATGGAAGACTTACAGGTGCTACAGGCAAGGTTGTAGATTTTACAAATGTTATTTTATTAATGACATCTAATTTAGGAGCCACTGATGCAGAAAGTCTTAAAATTGGCTTTGGAGATCAAACTAAAACTAAGGCAGTTAGTACAGCGGTAAACAAATTCTTTACTCCGGAGTTTAGGAATAGATTGGATGCAACAGTAACATTTAATAAACTAGAGCCCGGACTTATGCTTAAAATTGTTAAAAGACTTGTTACCGAAACTAATGATCTATTATCAGAAAATAAATCTAATGTAAAAATTATTGTAACTGATAATGCTTTAGATCAATTATCACACGATGGCTATGAGCCTAGTATGGGTGCTAGACCATTAAAAAGATTATTTGAGAACAAGATTAAAAAGCCATTAAGTAAAAAAATATTGTTTGAAGATTTAAAAGATGTTACTTTAACTGTGGACTATGTAGATGAGGAATATGTTGTCGCAGAGTAAAGATTTTGTTTTAGATTCAGGGGTACATGAAAAAATTGTCCCTTCAGATAAAATTTATTACGATTACTATTTTTTCAGAGTTGACATGCCGGGCAATGATGTATTTTATGATGTTAAATTAATTAATGATATACATAATTGGTTATATGATAATTGCGATTATGGGAGTTTTAAACCTAAGTTCTCGTCAAAAAACTTTAGAGTATATTTTACTAAAAGGTGTGATCTCTATAAATTTATAGAGGTATATAGACAATTTGTAATTCAGATTATTGGGCCTGTGAGTGATGCACACTTTGATGCAATTACAAATCAAGGTCCAACAAAGTATAAGATTAATAGCAAATTCAGGCAAAACCTATATTATGGAAAGTATGACGCCAAAGTATCTATTTTAAATGTAAGAAGCGGTGATTCAGATTTAAATGCTGTTAAAAACTTTGTTGAGTATGTTGATAATAATCTAGAAACTAAACAATGGTACTCTAATTTTATTAGCAATTACTCGTATTTTAATAATTATCTTTACTGTGATCAAAAAGAATTAGATGTGCATGTTCCGTTTTTAAAATTATGTTACGATGATATAATTGAAAAGATAGAGTATATAGAAAAAATCTAAACAGATAAATAGTATTAAACGAAAGGAATACTATGCCAATAAACAGAAGAAGTATAAACATGTTAAGTGCTACAAGTACTGACATGAACAAATATAGCACCCAAGTAAAAGGTGACTCTTTTTACGGCTATAGTGATGGTTATCATACATTTCAGGTTACATACAATCAATTTGTTGGAAGAATCAGAATACAAGCAACTTTAAGTTTAACTCCAGGTGATGATGATTGGTTTGATTTAGTTGCTAACACATCTACATACGGTAGTGTAACTAATCAGGCCGTTGCATATAATCCTTTAGGTTATGTTCAGTTTAATGCCAATGATCCTGCACAGGGGTCACAAGCATATACAGTTCAAGGTAACTTCACTTACGTTAGAGTCTATATGGACAGAACACATATAGGTGACGGTGAAACATACGATTCAAGTTACGGGCAAATATCCAGAGTAATTCTATCCGCCTAAGTTGATAAATAGTGTTATAACACTAATTTAGGAACAACTTGAATGGCAAATACTTTCATAAATTTAAACGATACACCCTCTTCATATAGCGGACAGGGTGCTAAGTATCTGCAAGTAGACGGTCCTGAAGGGAATGTTATATTTAATAATATTTCTTTAACTAATTTATCAGACACAAACTTACCGGCACCAGGTGGCGGACAAGTATTGAGATATAGTTCGGGCTCGGGTAAATGGAGAGCAGAAACTTACAATCCTTATAGTGCAGGTAACGGTATAGACCTAGGTGGATCAGGTTATGTTATTAACGCAGTTGCAGGTTCAGGTGGTGGCTTAACAGCAAATTCATCAGGTATCTTTATTACTGACGTTGCAACATCAGGCACTTATGGTAATGCCACGCATATTCCTAGTATAACAATAAATGAAAAAGGACAGGTTACAACAGTAGCAGTTAATCAGGCAACCGTATTAGAGGCACAAGGATTAAATCCTGACTATGTAGGTAATGTT
>Ga0222717_10004223_pt1 | contig 10640 bp, 3 predicted proteins | sample C33_18DmetaG_FD_165053 | JGI IMG/M metagenome (GOLD analysis project Ga0222717, IMG submission 165053) | Estuarine water microbial communities from San Francisco Bay, California, United States - C33_18D | ecosystem: Environmental > Aquatic > Marine > Unclassified | place: USA: California...
AAATCTGCTAAAGAGTATTTGACTTCTATACAACCTAATATAATATAAAGAGCCTAAAATGATTAATGAATTTTACAAAAAAGTATTACCTAGTAGTGGCACTTATTGTATAGGTGCAGCTAATGGAGGCATGGTACATCACTTTATAGATTCTGTTGACGACGTAGCATCTACAGTTAAAGGTCTATTAAAAGATGGTACTCACATGTACTTTGCAGTAGGTAGCTTTGATGGGCATAGTAGAAGAAAAGAGAGGGCAATATTTTTTAGGTCTTTGTTTCTTGACGTAGATGTAGGTGATGGTAAAGACTACAAAACAAAACAAGAAGCTGAAGATGCATTAGATAAACTAATCTTAGATGAAGGACTTCCACAACCTATAAAAGTAGATTCAGGTAGGGGTATCCATGCCTATTGGTGTTTGGATGAGGACATACCTGCAGCAAAGTACGTAGAGTATTCTAAAAAGTTAAGAGACTTCTGTCTTGATAAAGGACTGCATGTTGACACTGCCGTAATGGGAGATGCAGCTAGAATCATGAGGTGTCCTGATACATTTAACTTTAAAGACAACCCACCTTTACCTACTAAAATATTAAGCGATACCTTACCCGTATACAAACTAGAAGACATAGACAACTTTCTGGGTAGTGTACAAGAGTCATTAGAGAGTATACTGGCTCAAGCAAAAGGTAAGATGTCTGATGACCAACGTAAGATGTTGAAACTAGATAACTTTACATCCAAGTTCCAAACCATTGCTATTAAGAGTTTGCAAGGTAAAGGGTGTAATCAAATTGCTAACATATTAAAGAACGCTAAGGATATAGAAGAACCGTCATGGTATGCAGGACTTTCTATTGCACAACACTGTGAAGATAGAGACGAAGCTATACATACTATGTCAGAAGAACACCCAGGATATGATAGAGAGGAAACAGAAAAGAAAGCTAATCAAGCTCAAGACAAACCATTTACTTGTACTGCATTTGCAGAACTAAACTCTAGTCTATGTGAGGGGTGTGACCATAGAGGTAAAATAACTACACCACTACAGTTAGGTAAAGAGTTTAAAGCCGCTAAACCAGCTGAGAACTTTCAACTTCCTAAAGAGTATGTAGCTAAAGACGTGCCTGCTATTTATCAGTCTTATCCTCAAGAACTTTATCCTTTTATGAGAGGAGTTAATGGCGGAATTTATTATGAGTACCCTCAAGAGATTGATGATGAAGGTCAGCCTTTACCTCGCAAGAAACCGTTACTAGTTTTCCCTCATGACTTTGAGCCTATAAAAAGAATATTTAGTCCAGTCGATGGTGAGTGCTTAGAAATGCAAGTGTCTTTACCTAATGATGGAGTAAGAAAGTTTTTATTGCCTATGAAAGCAGTATATGCGATAGATAAATTTAGGGATGCTATAACAAGTCAGGGTATTTTATTTAGTCCTAGCCAACAACAAGGAAAATTTCTAATGGAATATGTATATAAATGGGGAGAGTATTTAATAAACTCTACGAAGGCAGATATTATGCGAGTGCAGATGGGGTGGACTCCTGATATGAAGGCATTCGTAATAGGGAATAAAGAGGTAACTAATAAGGGAGAAATACTAAACGCTCCTACATCTACTGCTTTAGCAAATGGTATAAGTAACTTACTAGAGCCAAGTGGGGAGTATTCAGTGTGGCAAGATACTATAAATAAACTTAACATGCCTGGGTTAGAACTACATGCCTTTACTATGCTGACTGCGTTTGGTTCTCCTCTCATGAATAAAACATCTACGAATGGTGTAACTATATCTTTAACTGGGGCTGATTCAGGGACAGGTAAATCCGGATCTCTTTACGCCGCTAATAGTGTATGGGGCCATGGTAGAGACTTAAGTGTAGGTGGTATAGAGGGCGCGACCGGTAATGGTATGACAGGTAGGTATTTAGCATTAAAGAATATGACGTTTGGTCTGGATGAAGTAGGTAATCTAGATGGTAGAGACCTTTCTGCTATAGTACATAAAATATCTACGGGTAAGGCAAAGATTCGTATGCAGGCATCGGTTAATGCAGAAAGAATGCACGAGTTTTCAGCATCGATGATAGCTATATTTACTTCTAACCATTCGCTGTATGACAAGATAAGTACATATAAAAAGAATGCTAACGGAGAAGTGGCTCGTTTAATAGAGTTTAATATGAAGAAGCCTAAATGTTTTGATGATGATCCTACTTTAGGTGTAACACTATTTCAACCTCTGAATACTAATCATGGTCATGCTGGAATAGAATTTATTAAGGCATTATTTAAATACACTGATAAAGAGATTACAACTAAGATAAATAAGTATATTAAGAAAATTAAAGTAGACTTTGGTGATGATAGTACTTATAGGTTTTGGGAGAATGCAGTAGCCGCGACGTTTGCAGGAGCAGAAGTAGCTAATGAAGCTGGTATAGTCAAGTTTGAACTAGACCATATCTATGATGCAATTATTAGTCAGTTAATTAATTTAAGAGACAATGTGTTTAATGTTAACAACATAGATTACGAGAATATACTTAGTGAATATATTAACGAGCACGTATCAGGACTACTAGCGTTTGAGAATGGTAGTGTAAGTATGGAACCACGTTCTAGTTTGATTATGCGAGCAGAGATAGATGAATCGTTGTTCTGTATAGAGAAGAAGCATTTACGCGAATACTTTGCTAAACAGGGTGTAAGTATTCAAGACTTTATATTTAAGATGAAGTCACTCGGCTATAACATTATTGAACATAAACGTCGCATGGGTACAGGGTGGAAGTCTGCAACAGGGTTTAGTGCCGTGACCTGTATTGAGATCGATACTACAAAGTTTTTAGATGATATTTTATTAGAGTCAGAAGAAAAAGCTAATGCGGCTAAACAATGAGCCTGAGTGGAACTTCCCTCTAGAGTGGATGAAAACAGGGGATAGTTTTTTTATCCCCACACTTAAACCTTCGTCTATGATATATGCAATTGATAGCGGAGCGAAGAGAGCTAAGGTTAAAGTTAAAGCTTTTGAAACAATGAAGGATGGATGTTTAGGAGTTAGGGTCTGGCGACTGCGTTAGTCACGTGATTGTAAGCCCTGCTCAACCATATTAGCTATAGCTTTTTTATGCATTAGTTGGAGCTCTTTTAAAGGTTTTAACATAGCAGCTCGTTCTTTAGCATTAAGTCCCGGCATTTTACGTATTTGATTAGCTTGTTGGTTTAATTTATTTAACTCACTTCTCATTTGATTAAATGCATCTATTAAAGGTATTGCAGCAGGGAATTCAGTTATTACTTCAGCATATTTACTAGGATTAGTCTGCTCGAATAGTTTAAGTTTTCTATTTATATCTTCAACCTCTTTTACTGCATCTGTGTACATTCTTTGTTCAATATCAGAATATTTACTTATAAAGCTATCAAAGAGTATAGTATCTCGCTTAAAGTCAAAGTCTTTCTGACCTCTTATAGTTAACTGGATTCCATATAAATCATGAGCAAATCTACCTACTGCATCTGCATAGTTATTAGAAAAGAAAGCTATTGTAGAAGGCGACCAATCTATAGCACCGTTTGTTGCTTCTGCAAGAGAGATAGAAAAGTCTTTATATAGTTGAGGCATGTTATCACTACCCCCATATGCACTACCATACTTAGAGTAGAAAGGGTTATAAATATTCTGGCCAAATGCGTTTGTATTCATTGCATATTCTACAACAGGTCTAACAGCACTTGGAGATGCTGTGTCAAGTAACCATTTTAACGGATCATCTATTGGATTCATACGAGAGAAAGGTAGAGGCATAAACGAATCAAGTGCAATATTTATTGTGTTACCTACCATATCCATCATATCCATTTTGTCAGCACCGCCGAATGCAGCTAGTTGTGCTCCGATAGCGGCAAAGCCTCCAGGTCCAAAGCCCCATGGTATTTGAAGTACATCTCCTTCTCTAAATCCTGGCATCATACTTAAATCAAGTCTAGCATATCTAGTCCATCGAGCCGGATCGTCTTGTCTTGTTTTATTATCCTCATCATCTCCAGCTAGTAATGCAGACATATGCCATACTGCAAACCCTACTCCTATTCCTGTTACAGCCATTCCGTTTGCCATCTTTCTTCTTTGGTCAAAGTTATCACTCCAATTTTTTAGAGCTTCTGGATTACCTTTAATATAATCAGGTAGGTTACTTTGAGCTACTTCTTTTCTTTGTAGTGAAGCAGAGAGAGTTTCAAATGCTCTAACAATACCTACTGAGCTTGGTTTAAAGAACATAAACCATGCACCTAATGCATCTCCAGAAATACCTCTTTCCTCAAAGTTAGATAATCTTTTTGCATAAGTAGCTGCTGATTGTCTAGCTGCAGTCTCAACTTGCTGAGATACTTTACTAGGGTCTATACCAGGAGCATTCTTAGATAGATAATTTGACTTAGCAACTCCATATGCCGCAGCTCTAGTAGCCATTTCAAACGTACTCATCCATATATCAAAGTAGTCTTTTATGTTTTGTCTAGTCCTTGCCCTTCCTGCTGTAGACCTTCTAACTTGGTCTTGTAATCTTTGGTAGGCAGTCTCAACTGATAGACCTTGTCTATATGAAATCATCCCCCCTGTGTCTAGATATTCTTTTAGGTGAGCAGCTTGAGGTTTACCTTTCGCTAATTGTTTTTTTGCAAAAGCATCTAATGACTTAAGGTCTCCTTTAATATAAAACTTCATAACTTTAGCAGTATCAATCATGCCACCATTTGTTATTTGTGAAGCTATAGACTGAAGATATCCTCCTGTATCTTTTAAACCTAAGTCTGCAGAGATATAAAATATGTTTGTAATCGCATCTCGAACAAAGTTTAAAGTAGCAAATGGAGGATTAAACCTAGTATGTAATTGACCTAGACCTCCAGTAAAAGCATTCAAATAACTTACCCATTGTGGGTTTTCCGAATATGCTCCACGTATTGCTTGGACTAGGTTTTCATCATTTATTTTTAAAACAGCTAAACTACCATCATCTAAAAAATGTACAATAGTATCTTTGTCACCTAATAGCTTTTGTAATTCAGGATCATTTCTGTAACGCTGTTCATAACTAAATATTTTTACAAGTTTGCCAGGTATGGCTTTACCTTGTTTTTTCTCACCTGATATAGGATCTCTATATTCTATTGATTGAGTGATAGCATTATATATTGATTGAGTATATCCGATCCTGCCTGCTCTTGAAGCTGCTCTTGATGCATCTACTAACGTTTGAGCTAATGGGTCTGACGATTCTCCCGCGTTTCCTTCAAAAGAACTTTCTAATTGTTTAAGCTCTCTGGACATCCTGCCGCCCGTCGGATTATAAAAAGTATCTCTTGAATCATCTATACCAGTCTTATCTCGTTTTAAAGGTATATAATTTTTCCACCCATAAAAATCTATTATATTCATGGCTTGTGGGCTTGCATAATTTGCCTCTTGATTAAGAGCTTTAGTATCTTCATTAAGCTGAGACATGCTTTCTCTTACTCTTGTTATAGCATCATACATTGGCCTATCAGTAAATCTAAGATTTTCATATCTTGCTCTAGCTATAGAAGCTTGCTCGACAGTCATGTCGGATACATCATATCTTTTACTATTAATGTCTGTTTCACCACCTTTCTTTTCTGGACTAAAGTAACTTGACCCATCTCTAGCATCTAAAGTATTCTTACCTGATACTTGATAGTCAGGGTTAGCTAACCTTTGAAGAACAGCTTTATATTTCTTTAAGTCTGCATCTCTTTTTGCTCTACCTGCTTCAGTAGAGCTGTCCCATTTCTTGGTAGTTATTTGCTTCATTATGTCAACACGTAGTTGTGCAGGGCTAGTTAGTTTACCGTTTGCAAGTCTAATTATTTTTTCATTACTTAAAGGCACATCTAATATATATTTAATTTCTCTACGTTCTAGCTCGTGTAGACCGGTCAAGATTGTTTTTATTTGTCCTTTTGCTTCTTCTTCATTTAACCCTTTTGCTTTTTGTAGCTGTAGATAATCATATAAAGCCTTAGAGTAATTTTCCATTATTGGCTGTAGACCTTTCATGTAGTTAGATGATAATCCAAAAGCTAGAGTTAGCTGGTCATACACGTTATTGAATCCGTCTACACCTTTTAGTATTAATCCAGATCTATCTAAATTATCTTGTACTTTTTTAATATCAATTGATCTGTTTGTAAATTTTCTTATTGCGTCAGTTAAACCTTTGTCACTATTTTTAAAGAAGTCTCTAAAGCCATTTACTACTCTTTTACCAAATGTATTTTTTTCTCTTTCATATAGTTTAGTATTATCTTTATCTATGTCTGCTACAGTTCTGTCAGCTTTAGTTTCTTTTTTTGGTATTTTAATTCTGTCAATATTATTGGGTGTACCAGAGCCGTCTAGGTAAGCCATAGCATCTATCTCAGATTCAGGGTACATTATTTTAGTTGCAAGCTTTCTATAGTTTAATCTCTCAGGGGCAACTCCCATAGCTTCTTCATCTGCAATACTATTTAACTCATCTTGAACCTCTTTAAAGTTTTGTTTTCTTTTCCATGCTCTAGCTCTTTCAATATTAGATGTAGGTGGTTTTACTCCTGCATTAAACATACGGTTAGATAGTTGTATAGTATCTTTTAGTACTGTGTTATCTATATTTACCGCCGCTCCGCCACCAACTAAAGCTTTTTCAACAAACAGAACAAATGCGTCAAACAAGTTTTTAATAATGCCTGTCTCTTGAGGAAGAGCACCTCTAGGGTATAGTCCTTTAGAAGATATAGAAGCCAAGAATCTTTGAAATTTAGGATTAGAGAACGCTTCAGCTATAAACTCTCTTTCGTTTTTAAATGCATAAAAGTTTAACCCTCTTTGTTTTGCTATAGATTTAGCCTTTTCTATTATTCTTAAAAGAGAATCCACTTCAAGTCTAGTAAGCATGTCTTTGTTGAGCATGTCAACTGTACCTACGTGGCTCATTTCGTGAAGTAATACTCTTAATTGTGCATCAGCTGGTAGTGTATTATCTATTACAACTACATTATTTTTAGAGTCTTGTATATTAACTTTGCTATCTCTAAGATAAAATCCTAAAGCTGGTTCTGCCTTTTCATCAGATTTGTTTTCTTTAATTATGTCTTTTTTATATTGTAGTATTTGTTCAGGATTAGCGCTTCTTACAGATACCATATCTAGGTTAGGTACTTTTAATATAGCATCTAATAAAGCTACTTGTTGTTCTTTATAAGCTGCCTGTGCTACGTCACCCCTATCATATAATATTTTAGACTGCTTCGATACTATGTTACGTAAGTCGTTTAATAATCCTGGAGTGTCATCTTTGTATTTTGCAATTAATCTACTAACATAGGGTCTATCATCAAACAAGTCAATTAACTTACTAACAAGGTCTTTATCATTTATTGATTCGTCAACCATGTTGTCAAGAAGGTTGTTTTCAGGGTTTTCTATAAACTCAAGCAGCTTATCTGCGTTTTCATTTACTTCAACGTCTGTCATATCTATTTTGTCTGTAAGTGCATTGTTACTAGAAGCTCTAATTTTCTTTCTAACTTCGGTTTCTAATTTCTTTTTATCTCTAGCTAATTTCTTTTTATCTACATTATCACGCACCTGCTTTTTAAGAGCCGCTGCTTCAGCTTTACTAATTTCATCTCTAATATCTCTAGATGCTTGATTCTCTAAATTAACATTGCCTTTTTTATACTGTTCTATAGTAGTTGCTACATCTTTGTTTATAGCTTCTATATTGATACCAGTTCTATTCATATAGTCCTTAACTATAGGTGAGTTAATAAACTCATTACGGATACCTTTACGTCTAGCTTTGTCAGCCTTATTTAAATTTTGTGTAGCTCCTCCAGCACCCTGATCGGCTGCTTCTTCAAAGACATAATCGTTTAATGCATTAGATATAACTTTGTCAAACGTCAGAGCACCTGTTAGAGGGATTGACTCATTGCCAAACACAGCACCTGTTTTTAAAAAGCTAGGTATATTTACACTTGGTCTAAACCCTGGAATACCTGGAGCTCTTTCATCAAAGTCTGCTTCCATCTGCTCTCGTCTACTTTTTTCTTGTGAAGGTGTAGCGCCTTTTACCTGTTCGTTTGTTTTAATCTTAAACTGATTGGCAATAGTTTTAAATACAGCAGGAGTCTTTAATAACTGATTATATTGAGTTGTGTCTAGTTTCTGTTCTAATATAGATTTTACTTGGTCTACAGTTGGAGCCTCACTAAACATTAGTGGGTTGGATATTAGGTTTAACTTTTTACCTTTATCTCTAGCTAAAAATGATGCAACTGTACCAGGACGTAGATCGGTTAATTTTGTTTTATTGTAAACAGTGTATGCAATTGGACGACCGTCATATAGTTCTTCAGTATCAACATATGTTTCTTTATCTCTAGCTGCAAATGCTTGTGCTTTTTCTTCATTGTTAGATGCAAAAAGAGGTAGCGTAGTATCTGAAGTATCTGACACTATCTCATTCTTTAACCTCATCTTTTTATTTTTTAGGTACTTATCTGCCGCAGATTTGCCATCTGTGTTAAGTATACTTGTGTATATATCTGCAGCTTCTTTTAGTCTTTCAGGTTTTATATTTTCAGGTTTATCTTTAGGCCCATAATTTAATATAGTTAAGAAATCCTCTGCTTGCTTTTTAATAGCTTGTGATTTTATTTGACCTAATTGACGTTTAGATGGGGGAAACATTTCATACTGCTTAGGCTCTAGGTCCTCTTTTGTAATATTACGCTTTGGTCTTGCTTCAAAGATAGCTTGACCTGTACCCCTTACCTCATCTACTTGAACATATTCCATGCCTGGTGCAAGTTCTGCTAGTCCACGCTGTTCTAATGTCAGCTCTTGTTGAGGTTGTGTTACAGTAGGTTCTTCTAATGCAGGTTGTGGTAATCCCTCTCGTCCAGTAGCTGGGCTAGTAGAGTCTGTACCGCTAACCACTGAGTCTCTGTTAGGTTTGACAATTGCGTCGGGAGGGGGTACGTCTGGTCCGGGTGTATCAACGTTTGGTTCAGATACTGAAACGCTGCTTCTATCTGTGTCACTGACAGTTTCTCCAAGTCCTGGTACATTAGCCTTCTCCTGTAATGATTGTTCAACGTTTTTTAGTTCTGGTAACTCAAACTCTTGTGTTTCTGTTTTATCTTCTATTAATTTAGGTCTAGCATCTGCATCGTCTAAATCAACAGCTACTTCATCTTCATCTAAATTAATCCTTTCTTGAACTTTAATCTCGTCTTTACGACGTTTTTCTTCATTTTTATCTAGCTTAAATCCTTTTCTATCTGCTTCTGTTTCAGGAGCTGGCGTAAACCCAGGAGGAGTATCTTCAGGTAATGATACATCAGGTGTTGGAGTATCAGGTGTTGGAGGTTCGGATAATGATGTTCTAACACCACCAATGGTAGCAGGGATAATAGGCATAAAGAACCCAGCAGCTGCGGCATTAATATATTCTTCGATTGCAGCTTTATCACCTAGTGGTAGGTTTGCACCTTCTCTTTCAAGTGCAGTTTGAACGGCCTCTACAGGAGCTTCTTTTAAACCTGTAACACCTACATTCTTAGCTATATTAAGTAGCATACTTTGAGATGGGCCAGATAATTTTTCTAATGAGCCAAGACCAATCTTAAGACCTATGTAGTTAGCTAGCGCATGAGCTGCACTTAGGGTTGCTAACTTACCTGTACTTAATTCTTTTATTTTTTCTAATTGCTCTGCAGGGTCATCAATACCTACAATTGCTTCATCTATAGCTCTACCTGTAAGCTCTCCTGCACCAAACTTACCTGCCATTAAACCTAGAGCTGTGTTACTACCTGCCTGCTTGTATATATCTTTGATGGCTTTTCTGCCAGCTTCTGACTTTATAAATTCTTCAGTTTTATTTTTTATTAATTCTTTACCTTCTTCTCTGCCTAACTGTTTAGCAGACTCCATAATACCTTTTTTGACTAAGTTTTTAGCAACAAGACCTGTTAATGCTCCGGTGGCTGTACCTGCGCCGGGAGCGGCTGCGCTACCTACCATGGCTCCTGCAGTTGCAGTAAGAAATGCCTCACCAATCATACCAACGCCTTGACCTGCTATAAAGGGTATATATTCAGTAAGGACTGCGCCTACACCTTCTTCTAAAGCACCTGTAAAACTGTCAGTCTTTTTAACACCACGTCTACCTACCGCTGCCTCAGACTCTTCCATTCTTTCTAGACCTTTCATGATCTGCTCATCGGAGTCTATAGCTTTACCGGCTAATGCTTGAGCACCCCCTAGGATTCCTCCGTATTGATCTGTGTATGTAAATAGCCCACGAGTAAAGTCTGAACCTTCCCCATCTTGTAATATTCTAGGTTGGTCTGTTGGTTGGCCGAACATGCCTGGTTGTTGAGGTTGTTGCTGAGTAGCAATATAGCGAATAGCGTCGTCTTGAGTAGCACCTTCAGGAGCGTTTACTCGGTATTTTTTGCCTTGAGGATTTGTTACTTCAAATATAGGCATGTTAGTTTTACTCTGTTACTTCAGTTGCGGAGTAACCTGAAAAGTTTTGGGGAGGCAT
>Ga0222717_10004226_pt1 | contig 10634 bp, 8 predicted proteins | sample C33_18DmetaG_FD_165053 | JGI IMG/M metagenome (GOLD analysis project Ga0222717, IMG submission 165053) | Estuarine water microbial communities from San Francisco Bay, California, United States - C33_18D | ecosystem: Environmental > Aquatic > Marine > Unclassified | place: USA: California...
TGAATTGCTTCAAAACTTACTTCATACTGCTGCTCAGACCGATATTGGAATAAAGTATGAGTTTGAAACGATTAAAAATTATGCCATTTTCAAGGAACGGGTTCCTGTTAGTACATATGAATCCATAGAGTCCGATATAGAGCGTTGCCGACAAGGTGCTCAAAATATTTTTTGGCCAAGTAGCATTAAGTGGTTTGCAAAATCTAGTGGTACGACCAATGCAAAAAGTAAATTTATTCCTGTAAGTACAGAATCTCTGGAAGATTGTCATTATAAAGCAGGAAAAGATATGCTTTGTTTGTATTTCAATAATAATGAAGACTCCCAACTTTTGACAGGAAAATCATTACGATTAGGAGGAAGTAATGAATTGTATAATAAAAACAATAGCTATTTTGGAGATCTTTCCTCAATCATCATTCAAAATCTACCCTTTTGGGCAGAGTTGAGCAGCACTCCTAGTAATAAAACTTCACTCCTACCTGATTGGGAAACCAAAATGAGAGCTATCGTGGCTGAATCCATTCCCGAAAAAGTGACCAGTTTAGCTGGTGTTCCTTCGTGGATGCTAGTTTTATTACAGAATGTATTAAAAGAAACTGGGAAGCAAAATATCACAGAAGTCTGGCCCGAAGCTGAAGTCTATTTTCACGGAGGAGTAAGTTTTAAACCTTACCGTGAGCTTTACAAAAACCTATTTCCAAAATCAGATTTTCGATTTTATGAGATTTACAATGCTTCAGAAGGCTTTTTTGGCATTCAAGACCGAAACGATTCTGATGAATTATTACTTATGCTTGACTATGGTATTTTTTACGAATTTATCCCCTTCCAAGGTGAAGATAAAGAGGAAGGTGATATCATCCCTCTATCTGAAGTTGCTTTAGACACTAATTATGCACTAGTCATTACCACCAACGGTGGTTTATGGCGCTACAGAATAGGCGATACTATAAGGTTCACCAGTTTGTCTCCCTATCGCATTCAGGTTACGGGACGAACCAAACATTATATCAATGTATTTGGCGAAGAATTGATTATTGACAATGCTGAAAAGGCACTTATACAGGTGTGTACTCAAACCCAGAGCACTGTTTCCAACTTTACAGCCGCACCCATATTTATGGAAAAGAATCGCAAAGGGGCACATGAATGGATTATTGAATTTGAGAGAGAGCCAGAGGATTTAAATCATTTTAGTCTTCTCTTAGACAAAGCGCTTCAACAACAAAATTCTGATTATGAAGCCAAACGTTACAAAAACATGACTCTCCAACCATTACAAATTCACAAGGCACGAAGAGGATTGTTTTATCAATGGCTCTCCCAAAAGGGAAAATTGGGTGGGCAACATAAAGTTCCGCGCCTATCCAATTCAAGAACTGTATTAGAAGAACTTCTTGACTTAAATAATTAGGAAACTACTTTTAACTTGGGTAGTTCAATTTTGGATAATTTCTGATCGGCGTATTGTTTGGTGACCTTTAATTTTTTAACACCACTTTCAGGAAGTTCAAACATGGCATCGTTTAGAACAGCTTCACAAAGGGAACGTAACCCACGCGCACCTAACTTGTATTGCATTGCTTTTTCAACAATATAATCCAAAGCTCCAGGAGTGAATTGCAATTCAATACCATCCATTTTAAATAACTGAGTGTATTGCTTTATCAAAGCATTTTTAGGGGTGGTCAAAATCAAGCGAAGTGTAGCTTCATCTAAAGGGGTCATATAAGTCAACACTGGTAATCTTCCAATGATTTCGGGAATCAATCCAAAAGAGCGCACATCTCTTGGAGTAATGTACTGAAGCATGTTTTCTTTATCTACCTCGCGTTGCTCCATTGCCGTTTTATATCCTATCGCTTGAAGGTTCAATCGTTTGTTGATGTGGGCTTCAATTCCGTCAAAGGCGCCACCAGCAACAAATAAAATATTGGCTGTATTTACCTCAATAAATTTTTGATCAGGATGCTTTCGTCCTCCTTTAGGCGGAACATTCACCACAGTTCCTTCTAATAATTTCAATAAGGCTTGTTGCACTCCTTCTCCTGAAACATCTCGGGTGATGGATGGATTGTCACTTTTACGTGCAATTTTATCAATCTCATCGATAAAAACAATTCCTCTTTCAGCACGTTCCACATCGTAATCTGAAGCTTGTAACAAACGTGTTAGAATACTCTCCACATCTTCTCCTACGTACCCAGCTTCGGTTAATACCGTAGCATCTACAATAGCCAGTGGCACATTTAATAAACGAGAAATAGTTTGTGCCAAAAGAGTTTTTCCAGTTCCAGTAGGCCCTACCAAAAGAATATTACTTTTTTGAATTTCTACATCATCATCCGTTTTGTCTTGAAGCAAACGTTTGTAGTGATTGTAAACCGCAACAGACAAAACCCTTTTAGAAGCATCTTGACCAATTACGTATTCGTCTAAAAAAGCTTTGATTTCTCTGGGAAGTTTGAGCTCAATGGATAAGTTTCCAGGGGTCTCTTCTGCTGTTTCTTCGAGCACAATACCGTGGGCTTGGACGATACATCGGTCACAAATATGGGCATCCAAACCAGCAATCAATAATTGTGTTTCTGGTTTTGGCCTACCGCAAAAAGAACAATTTAAATCTGGTTTACTCATGGCAATGGGGTTTTATTTTGGAGCTTTCTGTAAAACTTCATCGACCATACCGTAGGCCTTTGCTTCTTCTGCTTTCATCCAATAATCTCGATCACTATTTTCTGTAACCTTTTTTATTGGTTGTCCCGAATGTTTGGAAATGATTTGATAGAGCTCGTCTTTGAGTTTGAGAATTTCACGAGCAGTAATTTCAATATCAGAGGCCTGACCCTGTGCACCTCCTAACGGCTGATGAATCATTACTCGAGCATGAGGTAGTGCGGAACGCTTACCTTCGTGACCAGCACACAACAATACTGCTCCCATAGAAGCTGCAATTCCAGTACAGATTGTTGCTACATTGGGCGTGATGAACTGCATGGTGTCATAAATCCCTAGTCCAGCGTATACACCACCCCCTGGAGAGTTGATATACATTTGAATGTCGCGACTGGAATCTGTACTTTGTAAAAAAAGTAATTGAGCTTGAATGACATTGGCAACTTGGTCGTCAATGGCGGTACCTAAAAACATGATACGATCCATCATCAAACGAGAAAAAACATCCATTTGTGCAACATTAAGTTGGCGCTCCTCAATAATATAGGGCGTCATACTACTTACGATTTTATCGTAATACATCGCATTAATTCCATGATGCTTTGTGGCATATTTCTTAAACTCTTTTCCGTAATCCATATCTTGTTTCTTTAGTATAAAATTAATGAAATTATTATGCTTTACCGTACGCTTCTTTTACAAAGGCATCAAAACCTACTTTTTTAATTTTAAGAGGCGCTTTTTCTTTGAAAAAATTAAGCATTTTTTCTCCCATAAGTTGTTCTGATAGTTTCTTAGTTTCCTCCTGATTGGACATGACATTCGATACAATTCCATCCAATTGTTCCTGATCTGGAATTTGACCGTATTGCATCATTTGATTTTTTACCAAAACTGCCGCATATTCTTTAAGCTCCTCAAAAGTCAGATTTAGCTCATTTTCATTGATGATCTTTCCTTCAATTAGCTGATAGCGAATCCCTTTTTCAGATTTGTTGAATTCATCATTTGCTTCTGCTTCGGTCATGGGTTCTTTGCCCGAAGTTTGGATCCATTTTTTCAAAAATTCATCAGGTAGTTTGAATTTTGTTTTTTCAACAAGGGCTTCAGAAATATCATTCATGAGTTTTTGATTGACTTGAGGCTCAAATTGGGCTTGTAAACCTGCTTTGATTTTATCTTTCAATTCTTGCTCTGAAGTTACCGTCCCAGCTTCATATAATTTATCAAATAGTTCTTGATTTAATGTTGCGGGTATACGTTCATTTATTTCTTTGAGTTCCACCGTAATTTCAGCAGAAGAAATTTCTTCAATTTTCTTATCATCCAAGGCAAGTAAGCGTTTTGCAGTATCATCGTCTTTAAAAAGTCCTTTTCCAGAAAAATTCAATACTGTTCCTGTTGTGGCTTCTTTAAGTGCTTTGACTGCATTTTTTGATTTGATGTCCTCTATTGTAAAATTGACCATTGTTTCTAGCTCGATTTCCTCATTTCTAAATTGAGCTGTGATTTCGAAATCTTTTTGAATTTTGGTTTGAGAAACCAACTTACCATATTGCTTCTGAATGTACGTGAGTTGCTCTTGAATCATTTTACTATCAGGTTCTATTTCATAACGAATCACCTTTTTCAGTACGTCTAGTTTGATATCAAATTTAGGTGCAAGACCCAATTCAAATTCGAAGTCTATCTGACTGGCTTTCCAGTCTAACCCTTCTTCAGAAGCTTTTGGAATTGGATTTCCCAGTAGTTCAAGTTTTTCCTCTTGTATGTATTTGTCTAAATTTTCACGAAGAATTTTGTTTACTTCGTCCGCTACAACCGCTTGTTCGTATTGCTTTTTAATCATCCCCATTGGAACATGTCCTTTTCGGAATCCTGGGATGTTGGCATTTTTCCTGTAGTCATTTAAAACTGAACTTACTTTTTCTTCGTAATCTTTGCGTTCTACTGTGATTTGAATCACAGCATTTAAGGCGTCAATATCGGTTTTGCTAATGTGCATTGTGCTTAAAATTTAGTGCGCAAAAGTACACTTTTTTATTGCGATGACCAATTTTAATAAGGGAAGCGTGACTATATAGTTTATTTTTTATGGAAGTAAAATACATTATATTTTCAACTAAATAAATAAATTCTACTATATTTGCACCCCAGAATTAATAACCAGAGGGTCGGGTATCCTCACAAATTAATATGATATGCCAGTAAAACTAAGACTTCAAAGACACGGAAAAAAAGGAAAACCCTTTTATTGGTTAGTAGCCGCAGACTCACGTGCAAAAAGAGATGGACGCTATCTCGAAAAACTAGGAACATATAATCCCAATACCAACCCTGCAACTGTCAATATCGATATTGATCGTGCTGTAAATTGGCTGGAAAAAGGAGCACAACCCACAAATACTGCTAGAACACTATTGTCCTACAGAGGAGCAATGATGAAACACCACCTCAACGGAGGCGTTCGAAAAGGGGCACTCACACAAGAGGTTGCAGATCAGAAACTCGCAGACTGGTTAAAAGAAAAAGAGGCTAAAATCCTAGCGAAAAAAGAAGGATTGACAAAAGCTGAAGCTGAAGCCCAAGCAAAAAGAATCGCTGCAGAAAAAGAGGCTAGCGAAAAGCGTCTTGCCGAAGCTGCGGCAGAAGAAGTTGAGACTCCTTCAGAAACAGTAGCAACGGAAGAAGGAGCTGCAGAGGAAACCACACCAGCAGAAGCCACTTCAGAAGAAGTAGCTACAGAGGAAGCTCCTGTAGAGGAGGAAACACCTGAAGAAACTAAAACAGAAGCAGCCCCAGTAGAGGAGGCCCCTGTAGAGGAAGCTCCTGTAGAGGAAGCTCCTGCCAAAGAAACAAAACCAGAAGAAACTCCAACGGAAGAAGGACAATCAGATTCTGAAGAAGGAAAGGCAGAATAAGCATTACTTTCAACGATGAAAAAGGAGGATTGCTTCTACGTAGGAACCATCGTTGGAAAATATAGTTTTAAGGGAGAGTTACTGATCAAAACAGATAGTGATCATCCTGAAGACTACACTACATTGGAATCAATCTTTGTGGAACTCGCCACAGGATTGGTTCCTTTTTTTATACAGAAATGTCAGCTGCACAAATCAGCGTTGCTCCGGGTACAATTTGAAAATGTGAAGGATGAAGTTGCCGCGGACGGGCTATTAAAAAAAGATTTGTACCTACCCTTAAGCTTTCTTCCTCCTTTGGACGGAAAAAAGTTTTATTACCACGAGGTAATTGAGTTTACACTTGTTGAGAATGCTAAAGTACTCGGAACCATTCAAGGTGTTCAAGATCAAGGGTTACAAGCTCTGTTTGAATTAAAAAAGAAAGATGGTTCAGTGGCTTTAGTCCCGATTCACAATGATTTTATTATCAAAGTTGTTCGAAGTGAGAAGGAAATTCATGTTGCGTTACCTGAAGGACTTTTGGATCTACAAAACTGAACGTATTGAATGTTAAAAAAACAGTACAAATCCAAAAGAGGGTAAGGGTGTGTTATTTCCTTCATTTGTAGATACGGGAACTAAACTCTTTGGCAAAACCACCAGCCCTTCATCGTTTCTATTCAATCCGTATTCTTCAGGAGTTGGATTGGGCTGTGCCAAGAAATTTTGGACTTCAAAATACAAGTTGAAAGAGAGTTCTTTGAAGTTCCATTTTTTATCAAACCGGATATCGGCTAGATTAAAAGCATTGAGCTTTACTTCTCCCAATCGGTCATAATCTAAAATTATTTCTGGATAAGAAACAGTACTTGCTTCAATATCAACAGGCACATAGGGATTTTTCCCGGCAAACCTCCATCGAGCGCTAATTTCCCAATTGCGCTTGAGTTTGTATCCTCCTGAGAAAGAAATCAAATGCCGACTGTCCCATACTGAAGGTCTTGAAATTCCGTCCAATCCAGTGAAATCACTAAAAAAGTAGGTGTATGCAAAAATACCATAAAAGTTTCTCGAGAGTTTTTGTTGAAATAAAAGTTCTACTCCTGAGCTCTGACCTTCCCCATCGGTGAGGATGGCTTCATTTCCTAACACCTCAAAACCTCCTCCTTTATTGGCAAGAGACACACCATCAACTACCGATATGGGATAGTTCGCGTAGTTTTTTACAAACCCTTCTACTGTAAATCGAGAAACAGGGGTTAAATTATATTCCAAGCCCGCTACGATATGGTCACTCCTGGAGTACTTCGCATTTTGATTAATAAATTCAGATATTTGATTTTGAAACCCAAGCATAGTATAGGTTGGAATTTTAAAATATCTTCCTAGTGATCCGTTTAGTTTCCATTGCTGGTCTTCGGTCAAGTTATAGGAAAAAGAAGCTCTTGGAGATAGGTTGTTAAAGAGGTTGGACCCTGAAGAAAAAGAGTCAGCATCTGTTCTTAAGCCTAATGAAAGATCCAGTCGGTCATTCAAGAATTTTCTTGACCCTTTGATGAAAAAACCATATTTGGCAAAATTAAGATCTGTATTGTAGGTTAAATTTTCTCTTAAAATGCGGGTGTTATTTTGATAGCTTGAGTTTTGGATATTAAATCCTGTGGACCACTTCCATTCTTTGATGTATTGGACTGCTTGGAAGCGGAGTTTGGTTTCCCATTCAAAGGAATCATTTTGAAATAAAATTCCTGTTTTGTTGGTATTGTCCTGAAAACGGGAAAAGACATTTTGCAAACGATTGGAACTCAAAGCGGTGTTTGTAAATCCCTTACCGTTTTTATAATTCCGTTTCCATGCCAGTCCTACTGTAGTACTGCGTTGATCAATGATAGCAACCTGATCTAGTGTGGCTTGCTGTTCTGCATCAAATGTATCTGGTGGTTTGACCGAAAAGTCGTCTATGGCACCAATACCGATAAAGGTTAGGGTGTTGTATCGATCAATTTCATGTTTGATTTTCCATTGGTAATCCCAATAGTCGGGACGAATGGGAAGCCCAATCAATTCAAAAAGAAATTGCAAATAGCTTCTTCTGGCAGAAAACAAAAAGGTCGTTTTTGCAGGCTCTGACTTGTCTTTTCGAAATAAGGGTCCTTCTAAAGTTAGTCCTGCTTCACTGGCACCAAAGCGAAAATTTCCACCAAATCCGTTAGGATCTCCTTCGCGTTGTTCAAAAGCGAGTACTCCTGAAAGTGGATTGTCGTATTCTGCTCCAAAAGCAGAACTCGAGAGTGTTACCTCCCTTATAAAAGATACATTTATCATCCCCACAGGTCCTCCAGCGCTTCCTTGGGTACTAAAGTGGTTGATGTTTGGAATTTCAATTCCATCTAAATAGTATACGGTTTCATTGGGTGCTCCCCCTCGGATGATGATATCGTTTCGAAATCCACCAATGGAAGGAGAAATCCCAGGCATACTTTGGACTACTTTGGTAATGTCGTTATTACCACCCGGGTAGGTTTCAATCTCCACCGCGGAAAAGGTTTGTGTGGAAAGAGGAGTTTCTCTCTTGGTTTTAAAGGGACTTCGAACTACCACTACCTCATCTAGATTTTCTGCAACTTCTTCGAGCTCAAAAAGTAAGGGGATGTTTCCAACCGATTTTACAATGATGTTGAATTGAGTGGCTGTTTCATAACCCAGATAACTGGCTACCACATTATACGATTTTGAGGGAATGTCGTTGATCGAGAAAAAACCATTCGCATCAGTTACTGTACCTATGTTTGTTCCTTCTAGGATAAGAGTTGCTCCCTCTAGGGGCTGTTGACTTTGTATATCTAAAATACGTCCGCTTAATGCTCCAGTATTTTGAGAAATAGCAAAACAACTTGATAAAAAAAGAAGAAACGTGATTTTTTTGTGCATTTGCAAAAATAACCTAAAACAGGAAAGTTATATCATTTTTGTTTATTTATTTTTTATTAAATTTAAACAAAAATTGCTATGAAAAACAGAAGAGACTTTTTAAAAACAGCTTGCAAGCCTGTTGTACTTGCGACTTTAGGTATTCCTCTTTTGGAAGCGTGTAGTTCAGAAGAACTTTCTACTGCAGTATCTACTGTTGACTCTAATAATAGTGCTACTGAGAGAGCCCCCTTGACTATCAACATTTCAAGTGGAGACTTTACAGTTCTTCAAGAGGTTGGGGGCTGGATAAATTACACGGGGGAAAACCTCTTACTTGTCCGCATTAGCGAGGAAGTGATTCGTGTCTTTGACAATAAGTGTCCTCACCAGGGGAGAAGAGATCTTTGGGTTTATGACGGAAGTGAATTTACCTGCCAAAATCATAATAATTCATTTACCAACACTTGTAGTGGAGGTCTTCAATGTTACACAGCTTCACTAAGCGAAAATATACTCTCCATCACATTTGATTAATAGTCAATTCTTTTTATACATCACATCCTCTTTCTTTAAATAGTTGTGTTCAATAAGAAACGTGAGGATAAAAAAATAACCTAATAAGTAAGTCAAGGTAATTCCGTATCTAAATTAAACTTCACTAAAGTAAAATAAGTTATACCCAGTAAAATAATATTGATAAAAATCAATACGGATCCTATCAAGCAAAACTTCCTTTGACTTTAGGAAATTTCATTTTACAAAAACCTATCTTTTACTAATAATTAATTTTTCTTTTTGGACGCTTTTCTTTCAATTTTACGTTGCTCCCTTTGAACATCTTTTTCTTCTAGTGCTCGTAAGTCTTCATTTTTTTCTTCTTCTTTTTCGTCATAGGCTTGTCGTAACTCTTCCAGATCCGCCTTCCCAATCTGCTCTTGATCTGGCGCTTGCAGTGCAGTATCCGCTACACCAAAACTTGCCTTTTGCGTTTGTTTACGCAAGATCTCTCGTGCTGCTTTTAGGTTGTAGTAAAAACCTGGATCAATCATTTTATTTGCAATGAAATGCTCTTTTTTATTTTTATCCCAGCGTACAAAGAGAAAACCCCCATTTACTGAATCTAATGTGACACGATATACATGTGCATAATTGGGTAGGGTTTGATAGACTTGAATTTGCTCTGGGACATACCCCGCAATAAATAAAATTTCTTCTACAAAGGCTCTTTGAGTAGCTAAGGAGGGATCGTCATACCGACCCTCTACTTCGATAGCTTCCTGTGCTTGAAGATCAATGAGGCAGATTATAAAAACATTAAAGATCGTCAATAAAAACAGGGGTTTTGGGTATTGTAATGCCATTTTTTGATGCTGCATCAGGGATTAATAATTCAAGATAAACTGCAGTTGAAAATTTCTTCCAATCTCTGAAGCGTAAAAACGCATCCGATTCAAATAATTTCTATACTCTGCGTTTGCGAGATTTTGTACTATAAAGCGCAATTTCTTTTTCATTTTGTGCTTTTCTTTGAGTTGCAACGAAAAAATCGCATCAAATTTTTGAAAACCCGCTGGAGATTCACTAATGTTTACAGTTTTAGAGACCATTGATCCATTTTCGATTAAATTAAATTGAAAATTTGAATTTGGATATCTATTCTGTTTTCCATAATAATCATGAATTATTTCAAGATTCCAGCTGGCCTTGTCTGGGGAATATTTCAGCTTTTGAAACATGGAAAATGGTGGAATCAAAATTAAAGGGTTTTGGTTCAATTGATCTTGAGCATAGGTGTAGGAAGCTCCCATATCTATATTTAAGTATTTACTTATTGTGAGATTCGAATTGAAGTCTAGTCCTGCAAAAAATGCATCTGTAGATCGATATCTCCATACTGGAAACGCTCCTCTTATGGTTTGTTCTAATGCAGTAGGTTCGATAAAGATGTAATCAAAAACTTTTGAAAAATAGGGTTCCAAACTCAAAGAGAAATTTTTTGTTCTCCTAGTAATACTCATTAAGATTTTATGACTGGTTTCATTTCGAAGAATTAAATTCCCATACTCTAATGCAGCAATACTGTGATGTAAACCATCGCTAAATAACTCTGAGGAATTGGGTGCACGCTGAGACAATACG
>Ga0222717_10004227_pt1 | contig 10632 bp, 19 predicted proteins | sample C33_18DmetaG_FD_165053 | JGI IMG/M metagenome (GOLD analysis project Ga0222717, IMG submission 165053) | Estuarine water microbial communities from San Francisco Bay, California, United States - C33_18D | ecosystem: Environmental > Aquatic > Marine > Unclassified | place: USA: California...
TTCGCGATTGTGGCCATACTTAGGCAGTTATTTTCTAAAAGTTATTAACAATTTGGTAGTTACCCTTTATCCACTACAAGGATATTCCTATTGACTGTACATCCACTATAGTAGACTGTACATCCACTATTTACTAGATACTGCGAGCTCTGATTTCAGGTATGGTCCAGGGAGTCACGCTTCACAGCCGGATTTGATTCTTGACCACTGACATTGGGTTACTAAGGGTCTTGTCAGTTGATTACTTTGAGTACTTTGAGTGAAAATAGCGGTAATACGGTAGAAAACGGTAAAAAATGGCTAGTATATATTAGACTCCTCTGGATCGTAGTACCAGTAACCAGATATTAGCAATCAGACCTCCGGTACGGATAAACTGATAGTCCAATGATAACTACTCTGGATACGACTATTCTATGCTAGTACTGGTATACGCGATTATTAATAGTATTGCGATAGTACCGTTGATTGTTATATAGGTATTTGAATTGTTTGAGACTTAGATGTTACTAGGGTTCTTGCTCTTTATATAGTATTTTATGAAAAGCTGGTAGATTACTTAGAGTTTAAATTCCATTCATCATTCCAATAGATTTGAGCATTTTGCTGGCTGTAGTGGTTTGGATGGTTTTGCATGTTCGTTTAGTTTAGTGTGCCTATGTGCTGACCTTTTGATTACTTTGATTGCTATTCTATTAGATCTGAAAGTATCTTATTGACCGCCTCTTTTCTTAGAAGTTCTAACAGGAGTTGTAGATCTGGTTCTAGTTGGAGTTGGCCTAGTATTATTGCGTGGACTAGTATTCCTAATTACCGGTGGTCTATTGTTTATTACAGGCCTTGTATTGTTTACAGGCTTATTTCTAATTATAACAGGTTTTGTATTGTTATTAGGTCTGTTGTTTATTACAGGTCTAGTATTGTTATTAGGTCTTACGATAGTATTTCTATTAGGTTTTGTAGTTCTTTTAGTAGATTCTATCATAGAGGAATGTGCTCTACCATTTCTTTGTTGAACTATCCTTCTATTAGTATTTGAGAGATTACGATAAGTTTGTAGTCTTCTTCCGTATACTGAGTTTCTTCCATATACATTACCTAGCCATTGAGTTCTTGGTCCGTATATATGAGAATAGTATGGATGATTGTTTTGATAGTTCCACCAGTAATTACCATTCCAATTTCCGTAATAAGGATACTGATTCCATGAGTTCCAATACCCTCCATAACCGTTATATCCACTATGCCAATTCCACTGCCAATTCATCCAATAATCATGTGGACTATTCCATCCAAATCTATATAGTCTATTCCTATAATATTGATTTTGAAAGAAAGAGTAATTTTGCCTTTGTAAGAATCTATAATAGTTATTTGCAAAGTCCCAATCTGTTCTTAGCTTCCAATCTAATTGACTTGGTGTTTGGATTACCTCAACTTGGTAATTCTCATCTGAGTAATCAGTATTATAAGAATTGATTTGCCATCCTACACCACAGCTATTTACTGATAGAGTTAAGACTATTATGCAGATTAGTTTAATTAGGTTTTTCATATTCTTATAGTTTAGTTATTATGCTAAGAGATCACCAAAATTGTACTTTGGTTGCCATTGGTCTTTATGCTTTTCAATTACATCTTCCCATTGCTTTCTTAGCTTTGCGAGCCTTGGGCTATACTGTGTTGTTGGAGTCCATCCTTTCTTTAAACCATCTCTCCAATTTGCAACTCTAATCTCTACCTTATCAATAGCTTTAGGTTTTTTAGGATCGTTACCATACCCAGCATTGTTCATTTCATTTAAAGTTTGGATGTATTTCATTACAAAGATTATTTGATTTATATATTGTTTGTTAATTAAAACATGTTGTCAAAATCATAATTAGGTTTTATAGCATCTGCTTTAGGTATATCTGGTGGATCTACATATACAGGTTTTTTATAAGGTTTTGGTTGCGGTTGCTTAGACTCTCTTAACATCTCTGGTCTATTTTCACGCACCCATTGAATATACCAAGGAGACATTCTCTTAACTGTTTCTACATCAATTCCTTTATATTTACCGGACCTAAATTTCATTTTTACTATGAGTTGTTTATTATTATATGTAAAAAATAGATTTTGTTTTATGTAGATATACTATATTATATGGTTGATAAAGAAGCTAGAGAGGTACTAGCATCATTAACTATATTAGATATATGAATATACATAATAAAATAACACCGTCTTAGATGAGATGTTAATCTGTGGGTCTATTGTAGTCATCCTCTATTCTGGTAATGTCATCTTCACCAAAATATGTACCGGTTTGTACTTCTATAAATTCTACAGGTTCATCGGTTTCATTCCAAGCTCTATGCTTATATCCTAATGGAATTCTAATTGATTGACCTAATCCTCTAAACAATTTATCATCTTCTAATATAATTGTTAACATACCTTTTGTAACAGTCCAGACTTCTGCTCTCTTTTCGTGATATTGGTATGATAATCTTTGACCAGGATTTACAGTTATCTTTTTTACTTTACAATCTGTCCAATCATAAAGTACTTCATATTTACCCCAAGGGCGTTCTTCTGTCTTTCTTCCCATTCTAATTAAGTTTTATTGGCCATTTATATTTGTAACCTGTTGCCATTCTATCATGATGCTTTTGTTGATTTTTCTGATTACGAACAGAAAGATCCCTTCTAAATAATCCGTTAGGTAATTCTAGAAATTTACCTTCTGATAATTTTCCTTGAACAAAAAGCTTGTCATAACAATATAAGAATTCTGTTGCTAATCCTTTACTTCTCATTTCTACATCTGAATCCATTTTATGCTTAAGATAACATTCTCCAGGAATTTCCTTTCCATCATAATGCTTATGCCATCCACCTTGCTGAAATGATATATCACAAAGCATTGATTCTTCAAATCCTATTTTAATAATATGCTTTAGTATAGATTTAATTTTTTCAGGTTCGTACGGTCCAGTTAAAAAAAGATCAGCATCATATGTTAACCAATCCTCTAATATACCACCATGAACAAATAATTCAAATTCATCTAAGAATTCAACCTCATCAATAATACGAGCTACGATTAATTGAAAAATTGGATTTTTTATACCACCTATACCATAAAACTTAGTACCAACATTGTCACCCCATCTTAATTCACCATCCCAAAACTCAGTTCTTAAATGATTCATATTCCTTGTTCATTAAACCAATTAAATCCATTTTCTTTTTCTAGAAGATATTGAGCAAGTGTTAATGTAGTTTTCCATTGTGGAAATGCTTTTCTAAATTTTGATGAGTTTATTGCATATGCACGGTCATGACCTAATCTATCATCCACATATTTAAATTTAATATCTTTGCTTAATACTTTACCTATTGTTTTTACAATATCAATATTTTCCCATCTATCATCTGAACCGATATTCCATACTCCTTTATGCTCTGATTCCATTAAGAGTAAAATAGCTTTAACATTATCTTCAACATGAATCCATTCTCTTATCTGCTTACCATCACCGTACACAGGTATTTCTTTATCTGCTTTAATAGATTTTTGTATAGTAGGCAAAAACTTTTCTTCGTATTGGTCTATTCCAAAATTATTACAGGTTCTTGTGATGATGTATGGAAAATCAAATGTTCTACCTGCGGCCTCTACTAATAAATCAGATGCAGCTTTTGATGCAGAATAATATGATGAACCTTTTAATGTCATATCTTCTCTAGCAATGGCGCCTCCACCATAATCATCCATATCTCCGTAAACCTCATCAGTGGAAATATGAATAAACTTTTTTAGATTTTTATTTTTCCTAGCAACCTCAATTAAATTAAATGTACCTTGTATGTTACTATGTATAAAAGGATTTCCATTTTCAATAGAATTATCAACATGGCTCTCTGCTGCAAAATGTACTAAGTAATCATATTCACCTAAGTCTTCTGCTGTGATATCACAAATATCTTTATTAATCCATTTATTATCCTTGGACTTTACATTATTTTTATTTGCAGCATAACTTAAGTTATCTACAATAACTACTTCATAGTTAGTTTTATCATTTAAGAGATTTACGAAAGCAGATCCTATAAATCCAAAACCACCTGTTACTATTACTTTACCTTTCATATTTATTATCTTAGTTCACAATTACCATTTCTCATTTCTCTTCTTTTACTATGTTCTTGCATTAAACTTAGCTTTTCTTCATCTTGCATATTACCTCTAGTATATGACATAACTATATTCTTAACAAAACACTTTTCACATAATACTCTACCGCCTCCCATATCACCAGGCCTCAATCTAATATCAGTTTCACCAACACTGCATTCAGTTTTTCCTTCACAAACTTTACACGGTTCACACTCTTTACTTTTGATATTATTCTTCATCTGTTATTGCTATTTTATATTTCATACAATTCATACTAACATTTTTTGGTGTATCTTCACTTGATAGCATTTCATTAACTTCAGAAAAAGATTCTTGCGCCAATTCATGCATAGTATGTGTATCTGAAGAACCTACATTATAGGTACCTTCTCTTTGTAATGCTACTAATCTAATAATACCTTCAGCTATTCTTGGTACATAATCAAAATTGCCTTTTACATCAGACCATGCAGCATTATATTTAAATGGGAATTCTTTATGCCCACATCTAATCAGTAAGTAATTGTTTGATTTAAGTTCAATATAACCGTCTGCTAATAGTTTAGTATATGAATACCAATTATTTGCATGAACCGGTACATCTGCTTCTGTAGCCAAATCCGAAGAATTAGCATAAACATAATCGGTAGATATATGAACTAACTTTTTATCATTTTCATTACACCAATCAGTTAATCTACTTACTGCTTTATAATTAATAGCCCAGTGTAATTCTCTTTCGTTAGAATAAGTATCAGTATGAGCTACACAGTTAATAATTATATCATAATCCTTTAGATATTGATAAACGGTTGTAATATCTCTAAAATCAAAATCATGAGTACTTCTACTAATGCAATCCCATTTAGATAAGTTTACTATTTCTTTGCCTAAAAGACCATTTCCAATTACTACTACTTTCATTTTCCTAATTTATCTTTATCTGATATTATAAGTTTTTTATTACCAGTTATTATATTTATCATATCTTTAATTTCCTTAACCTTATTCCACACTAAACTATGTTCTGAGTTTGGATTATATTCACCTTTTACTAAATATGTAAATATAGTATTAGGTTCTAAGGTTAAGTATCCGTGTGCATAGTCTTCACCAACCGTTAGTGGTTCTGATGATGAATCTAAATTATAAAATTCTACCTTTAAAGTTTTGAGATTGTAAAGTATATCAATAACAGATCCTTGTATTACTTTAACGCATTTAATCTGAGCCGGGTTTGTTTGCCAATGCATTCCTCTAAATGTAAATGCATTTTTATTAGTTACAATATTTACCTGATCCCAACCGTTTACATCATAAGGCATAAAAGTTCCACGAGAATCTTTAAATTGCTTTATACTCATTTCTTTTTGCCTTTAAGTAAATCTGGATTTTGTTTGATAGTCTGTTCTGTGATAAGATCTTTGATTCTTGTAGTTGACCAGTTATGAGCTCTCGTTGTATATAAAACTTCTATCGGTAAGTGATCTCCTGTGAATCGTTTTCCTATATAGTCATCACCAAGAATTCTCAAATTAGGTTTATAAAATTCTATAAGATTAAGTAACTCCTCTTCTGTTTGGTATGTTACTACTTCATCAATATATTTTATAGCCATTAGAGTTTTATACCTTTCATATAATGGTATTACTGGTTTGTATTTAGATTTTCTATGTAATGAAGGATCACGCTGTAAAAAAACCATAAAGTAATCACAATGTTCTTTCGCAGTCTCAAAGGTATAAATGTAACCTGGGTGGAGAAGATCAAAATTTCCTGCGGTAAAACCGATCCTTCCTTTTTCTTTATTCATATTATGCAGCTTTAGCTAATTCTTTATCTAGAGTTTTTACTGTTTTAGCATCTCTCTTTTGAATTAATTTTAATACTCTTTCCATTTCTTTATCAGCAAGTTGAATAGTAGCATCATTAGCTCTCATCCGAATCTCAAGTTTTACCTTACTTACATATTTAGTTAGCTTATCACTTTTACTTCCGATTGCATCCATCTTATCAATAATAACCGATTCTTTATTTCTTAATGCATCTATTTTTAATTTCTTTGCTTTATCTGCAACATCTATTTTAGCTTTTGTTGCAGTATAATCGTCAGCATCAGATTTAAGATCCTGTGTTAGTTTATCAATATCACCTTCTTCTATTTCTAGTTTTTGTAGTTCTACCTTAACTTTAAATAGATCTTCTCCGAGTTTATCTAATGCTCTTTTATCTCTTGGGTTTGAAAAGATACCTTTAATAAACGAAAAGATTCCTTCATTAAGTACTTCATTAAGATCCTCATAAGAAATTTTACCTTCTAGGATAACATATGTTTCTTTAACTAATTGCTTAGATGTATTGTAATCTTTAAATGATGGAATATGGCTCATAATAATTATTATTTGTTTATTTATTCCAACTTGCTACTTCTTTGTTGTATTCTTTCCATAATTTTAAAGTATGCTTGTGAGATTTCTTTTCATCTTCTGGTGTTTCACGTGTTTCTTCAAAGAAACTTTTTTCATTTAAGTCTTCAATAAAGAGTGGACATACATACATTCCTGAGGTATCAACCCACTTAGGAATTTCATCGAAGTTATCATCACAGAATAAAGTATCTTCAGGTAAGCATGGATTATATGAACCTAGTTTGTCAACCGATACTGAAAGATTAAATAAATTTTCATTGCCAGAATAACAATTTCTTCTAACCATTCTTTCTGCATATTTCCTTGTTACTAAATACATGTTAGCTCCCCAATGCCAATTATTTCTAGGAACCAATTGTAAGTCATAATCTAAGTCATCTTTCATCATGCACATCTGTAAAATCTTTGCATCTTCTGGAATTATCTTTGTAAATTCAGCCCAATCAAATGGCCAATATTCTACAGTTTCAAAACTAATATCTCCTTCACAAAATATAGCCCACTTCTCATCTTTACTACTAGTTTTTAACCAATCCCTAATCATTCTAATATGGTTGGCTGCCACTGCTGCTGTTGTTTTACATTGACCAGGATTTGTATATTTTACATGATCATATACATTACCTTCTATAATTGTACCACATTCCGGGTATCTATTTACTTCACACATACTATAGCTTAATCCTAGATCATTTACTTTTTCAGTAAAACTATTTCTTCGTTTCTCACCTTCGGCACCAGATAGCATAAGTGCATGTATTTTAGGAAACCCTTTTAATTTATCTTTTATTTTCATTTTTCAAATAATTATTTAAATCTTTCATTAGTTGATCAGATGTATAATACCACCCTTCAAATGTAATACCTTCTTCTCCTTCAATTTTTGTCAGATACCAAAGTTCCTCATCTTGTAAATATTGTATATGCCAACCTATCATTTTTTAGTTGTGTCTTCTAATCCTAATGCTGAGATAATTAATATTGATGCAAGCACAGTCTGCCCTATGAAGAGTTCACCATTCATTATTACTGCTGATAGCAATAGTCCTATACCTGCAATCATACATGTATACCAACCATGTTCTTTTAAAAACCTTTTCATATTATTTTCTTTTTATTACTTCATCTATTATACCATACTTCTTAGCTTCATCTGCACTTAACCAAAAATCTCTAGTTGCATCAGATGCTACTTGCTTTGCAGTTTTACCGCAATACTCTCCTAATAATTTAAATAAAGTATTGTTAACCTTTTTCCATTCTTTCATATCAATTTCAGCATCTTGTATATTTCCACTGAAACCTCCTGATGATTGATGTAACATTGTTTTAGAATGTCTTAATGAACTTCTTTTGCCTTTTGTACCGGCTCCTAATAATACAGATCCCATAGATGCAGCCATTCCAGTATTTACTGTTCTGATATCTGATTTAATAAAATCCATAACATCAACCATAGACAGACCTGATTTAACAGATCCGCCTGGTGAATCTATATGCATTGTGATATCTTTATTCTCTACACTATCTAAAAACATTAACTGTGCTTGGACTACAGTAGACATACCATCGTTAACTGGACCGGCAACCCAAAGGACTCTATCCATCATTAACCTTGAAAAGATATCCATCTGTGTTGCTCTTAATTCTCTCTCCTCTAAAATATAAGGAGTCATCGAGTTTTCGATATGCTTTTCATAATAATCCATTTTTGATGAACTTACATTATGATCACTCATTGCATACTTTTTAAATTCTTTTCCGTAATTCATATTTCTTCTTTTGCCTTAGCTAAACTTTCTAATGCTATATCTATATGTTTAGCATAATCTTTATTTAATTTGTAAACTGGTTGTTGAATAAGATAATTTACAATGAAGCTATAGAATAATTCTACTCTATCACTTGCTTCTGTAATATCTTCTTTAGTTGGATTTAGATCCTTTCCTGTCATGATTACCTTTTACTACATTTATAATCAATTCTATCCAGGAATTTCCTCTATACCTTTTCTTTCCTTCTATATTAAGAAGGTACTTTGATTTTGTTTTCATCTTTTTATTTTTATTTTTAATTTGTTGCTAATTTCATTATATATGCTAATGCATAGTATGGTGGTAAGTTTGTATTAGTTCCATCAACTCCTTCTGTTGAATTAGAAATACCTGTGGTTGCTTGATCAGTATCTCCACTACTACTCATATTTCCTCCATCATTCCCACTCCCTAAATTTGATGGCTCTGTTTGACCAGTTGACCATTTTCTAATCATACCGTGGCTATGGCCAGGATCAGTTACTGTATGTGTATGCTCTACTAAAACTGAATCAGGACTACCGCCTTGATCACCAACCGCGTATGATACTCCGGCTCCTACTATAAATCTATCGGTAAGATCAGGTGTACCAAAAGTGCCATCGCACAATTCCCAACCAATAGGTATATCTATGACAGCTCCTGACCATAAAATTATACCACCATCAGGAATATTACCATTACCTGTAGAACCACTAGGACCAGTAGATCCTTGAACTCCTTGTGTACCTGGAGTTCCATCAGAAGATCCAATATTTAATTTTATGTAATCAGTTCCTCCACCGTCTGGTTTAGTTAGCTTAGGCCATACTTGGTACCGTTTCCATTTGTTTCCGTAAGGTTCATTGCTCATATCCTTTGGCTTTGTTTATTTCGTGTAACTTATATTCAGAATCTATGAATCCACTATCTACATAGTCCCATAAAGTAAGATTAATTAAAAAAGGATGAGGTTGGCCTTTTGCCCAGCGCTTTGCTTTCTGAAAACCTTTAGGCGAGTATTCAAATTTTAAAATACCTTTATATTTTGGAGCAAACCATTTTCTTAATAATCTAAACATAAATCTGTTGTTTATTATTATATGGTAAAAATATAAAAGGTTTAAGAAAGACTAGATAGAAAGTACAAATACTATTACCATTAAAGCAATATAAAGAAATGAACTTATGTCTGTTTTGTTTTGCTGTTCCATATAATATTTATAGAGAAAATTGCCAAATGTTTCATATTCTAATATTATTTAATTGTTAACAAATTGTTAATCACACTCTCCGTAGTTTGATAAAAAGGTAAGTAAATCTTCTGCTCCTACAATTCCATCTCCATCAAAATCACCTTCACATTCTGTTTGAACACAAGAAGCATAATTAGGATGTTCTGTTAATAGAGGAAATACATAACCATCTCCATTTAAAACAAAAGCGGTACCTATATCTGCGCAAAAGATTATAGTATAACCACCTGCCGGTAAACCAAAATAATTATTACCACCATCACAATCTTGATATTGGAAGTTAGTCCATTTTTCAGCTCCTACTGAAGTGAAGACATGTTGATTGCACTGTGCTATAGTATAAAAAGGTAAAAGAAATAATAAGGAAATAAGTAAAGTTTTCATGTTATCTAAATACTGTTATATGACCAGCTTCCTTAATAACAATTGGAGACTCAACCTTTTTTCCTCTTACCTCATAAAAGTAAACACCATCAGATACTAAATAATCTCCACCATTTACACTACCATCCCAAAAAGGATAGGAATTAAAATCGTAGTCATAACCGGTATAAATTAATTCTCCCCACCTATTAAAGATTTTAAATTCTACATCATACCAACAGTCTAATTCATATAATACTTTCCATACATCGTTTATTCCATCATTATTAGGTGTAAATGTATTAGGTACATAAATACTCCCTTCTCCTAAACAAGGATAACCTGGAGTAATTTCACAAGGCAAACCTGTTACACAGTCTATTAAAGTTTCTTCTACAATATATTGAGTAACTGTATCTGTTAAGAATATAAAATTATCTAGGTATAAGGTATCTAATATGTATTCTGTTAAATAAAGGGTGTCTATGATGATCTCGGTCTCGGTAAGGTAAATCGTATCAGTAAAATTTTGAGTGATGTAGAGGGTGTCTATGATAACCTCTGTTTCTGTAATGTAAATTGTGTCTGTTAAATATTCAGTTATGAAAAGAGTATCTATTATT
>Ga0222717_10004228_pt1 | contig 10629 bp, 11 predicted proteins | sample C33_18DmetaG_FD_165053 | JGI IMG/M metagenome (GOLD analysis project Ga0222717, IMG submission 165053) | Estuarine water microbial communities from San Francisco Bay, California, United States - C33_18D | ecosystem: Environmental > Aquatic > Marine > Unclassified | place: USA: California...
TGCTTATATTATTCATTGGTAGATTGTTATTTGCCTTATTCAATGAACGTTTATTGCTTATATTATTCATTGGTAGATTGTTATTTGATTTATCCATTAAACGATTGTTAGTTTCCTTATTCATTATGATATTATTATTTTTCATTTTTCGTTGTACAACAGATGGATAAACTATCTCACTATTTATAAATCCTTGACCATTAACATTAGAACGAGTATTATAATTGTAATCATTATATTTTTCAATGGATAAATTACAAAAATCTCCAAAATATAATACAACATTTACAATAGGTAAAATACTTAACATTATATAAAAAAACTTATCTTCGCAACTCAAATATTTCCTTATAGACAATATACTAAATACAATCCACAATACAAGAAATATATACAATACAACTGACCAGTTCATTTCCGACCATTCAAAATTAGGAAAGTCAAAGGAAAACCAATTCAAAGAAAAGTAATTTATGGTTCGCATAAAAAAATTACTTTTTTCCATTTCATCCTGCTCCTTTTCATAATTTGATATCTCAATACTACGCCTAACACTCATATATATATTAACTCTTTATTTTTTCTATAATAAGCTCTATTCTTGAAACATTTGATTACACGTTGAATATGTATCTTTCAAATATTGAAGACCCTTTATAGAAGAGGATAAATATTTCTTTAGTTCATATTTTCAGATAGTTCGGTGTCTTTTGTAAAAAAAAATAATCTACAATTTACAATCAAAATATTTTTTTAATGGCTTCATTGCGATTATCTTGACGATTCTATCGCCTAAAACATTCTGGAACTAAACTTTGAGGTTCTTTATTAAAATAAGTATCACGTGTAATAAGTGTTTGATTTCTATTTTTATTTTTTTCCAGAATTTTTAAATTAATAATAATTTATTCGATATTCATTTATTTAATCTTATATTTTCCATTTGAATCTTTTATCCAATTTGAAATAACTCGTGGTGGATTTATTCCACTATTCATATCTTCAGTAGAATACACATTTCCATGTTCATCAATATATTGATGAATACCATTTATTTCTTCCAACCATATAGTAATTTTAGTCACATTATTTTTTTTTCCAATATCTTCGATTGTACCATAAGGTGTACCCTTGCTATGGGTACCACAAAAATATCCATTTTTCTTTTTCTTTCGTGTACATCTATCTTTATCGCATCTTAAAGCACAACACCGTTCGTAATTTGGAATATTGTTTTTGATACGTTTGCGCTTTTTAAAATCATCTGGTTCTAATACAAGTGTTTCATAATCAAATATATATTGCATAAAACTATGGGTTTGGTCGGTTCCTTCACCATCGGTGATTTGTTTTTCTTTCAACCATAATTGTATATTATGCTTGAAATCGAGCGAAAATTGTTCAATCTTTTGTTTGATGGCACGTTCCATTAGTTTACTTTATATTAACTATTTAAATCAATTTTTTCTACATTCAAAATAGATATAAACAAAAGAATAATACTAATCCAAAAAATATACATTCGAGACATGAATTCATCTAAACCAATGAACACCACTAATTTTACTAATAAATTATAAAACAAGAATATAAACATAATCCAAAATACAATTTTTACTGCCGAACTTTCAAACATTATATTATGAAGGTATTTTATCTCGTTTAAATTGTATTTTTTCATTTTCTTTTATTTCTCTATTGTCTTGAATAAAATCACATATTTTTTGAGCATCTTCTTTGTTTTCACAATATTTTTCCATAATAGACAATAAATATTTTTGATTGATTCCTTTTTTTACTTTGTTTTTTACATAACGAATTCGTCCACTAGTGACATCAATACAATCTAAATTATTATTTTTCATCATTTTAGTCAAATTTTCAGTTACTGTCTTTTTCTTTGTTTTTAGTTCTTTCATTTTTTTTTGTAGTCCTTCTATGTCTCGGTCAAGTTCCATCCAAGTTTTTATATTTTGAATTAGATTTTCTTCCATATAAGTAATGAGTCTTTATATTTAGATTAAAATAACTTATCCTTTTCTTCGACTACGCCTTTTTTTGTCTCCAGCCTTACTATAAGATTTAATGGTTCGAATTATATTACTTGGTAATCGTGATGAGTTATTTTTTACCAATTGTAAAGAATGATGGGTAGGCAAATCTATTATCATATCTAAATCATGACTACATTGTGGATTAGCACGTATATAATCCACCATTTTTTTTAATTCTTTTATTTTTTTTGTGAATGGATTGTCTAAAACGTACAAAGCATCTAAACCATGTGGAACATTTGGAAAATGAGATAGTTCATTACCTGTTGCGTCAATCATTTTTATATTTTCTGATAAAGGTGGTAAAGAAGTCAGTTTATTGTCTCTGCATTCTAATACTCGAACGTTTGTGTCTTCTAAATTCGGTAATTGGGTCAATCTTCTATTTCGATTACAATAAAACATCTCTAGGGATTCAGGTAATTCTGGAATAAGAGACAAATTGGTATCTAAAATAGACAAAACTTCAATAGGTTGTTCATATAAATCGTCTAATTGAGATTTTTTTTTGCGACTAAGGTCTTGTATTTTTCCAGAAATGGTCAAACGTGGTATACGCATATATATATATAAAATTTAAAAAAAAAATAGTTTGAATGTGTATGAATGGAACGATTTATATTCGTGACAATCCGTGGTATAAGTCAGAAAATATTTTTAAATGGGTATTTCCAATTTCGCGAAAGGATAAATTAGAAACTGGTGTTAGAATTCCAAATATAAAGGAACTCTTGAATCCATCTCTAGAACGCCAACAATAAATTGTAAATTATTGCGAATATATTGATATACTCATTCAACAAATCATATAAGAAATGGAATAAAATAAAAAACAAGCACACGCACTTATCCAAATTTATTTTTATAGGCTCTGTACACATAACGACACATATGACGACAATAACAATAACATTCTTCGTTGTAAGAATGCTCTTGTGGATCATTAGGTGATTTGTTGCTGTTGAGATCGCCACGAAACAAGTCGGGTTTATAATTTGCATGGCGAGTGCAACAATAGCATCGTCGCGTTTGGTGATACATTTGTATCATTTGGTCTTTTTTAAATCTACATTTTATATAGTAACTCATAGAGTTATCATCCTGATCATCCTGTTCATCCTCACATGCGTCAATGATTGCTTTTATAGATTCTAAATTAGTATTTAATCGTGTGGAAATCTCTTTCATATAACATCGATGTTCGGGGTATCCGAACGAATAAATTACTCGTTTAATGTCTTCGTTTTCCATAATTTGTTCCATTGTGTGTTTTGTTTCTATTATTTTATTTCAATTTTATTTCAATTTTATTTAAAATAGACAAGAATTCCTTACAAGTTGAAAATAAAAATATTTAAGCAAAATGACTTTTACATAATCCATTGACTTTTATCGGCATTTAAATAGCCCAAAAAAGGCGGAACAGCATTTCCTATATACTTATATGCGACCATATTTTTTTTTACTAAACACATAATCTGGGGGAAATGTTTGAATTAATCCTGCCTCTCTAAATGTTAATCGTCGCTCAATCATAGTTTTTTCATTTATAAATACAAGAATATTTGAAAATTATCATTTGTTAAAATAACTCGAAGTAATTGTGTAAATAAATATATAACTACTATAATGAATTGGGTAATTTCAATATTAATTGGAACTATATTTTTTGTAATGGGTCAAATATGTTTGAGAAAAAGTTTTGAATTGAATAATACTATTTTACAAACATTTTTACTTTTTACATCCACAATTGGAGTATTTACAATTCCATTTTTATTTAAAAATAATTTAGAAAAATCACAAAATTGGGTATTTCCTATTTTAGCTGGTATATTTTTTTTTATTGGAAATTATTTTTGGATCAAAACAATTAGTTCCAAAGAATCTTTAGGATTAATAAGAGTTGCTATGGCAGGACTTGAGACAATATTATTATTTTTTTTAAGTTATTTGTTTTTCTCTGATAAAATTTCATTATACCAATTTACAGGATCATTGTTCATATTATTAGGCATATTATTTTCAGCTATATAAATAAAGTTGATTATGAATATCTTTAGACCTTTTGACATTTACACCTTTGCAAATTTAAAACGCCGACTTTAAGGCAGGTATTTTTTAGTTTCCGTTTTCTATTTGATGATTTCTTTACATATTTTTCTGTTCTATTATATTCTCCCTTAAATATATTTTCATATTTTTCATTTGGTATATCTTTTATAACCTTTCTATATTTTCTTTTAATTTTTCGCGTGTTAATCCATCTAACTTTTGTAATCTTGACTTTAATATACTGAAATAATTTTCAATTGAATTGGTATAAATATTATCATTCAACCGGAGTTAATTTATAATCTTCGCTTTTATACGCAGACATTATATAAAATGTGGAATAAAAAAATGTTTATAATAAATTAAATTACTTATACTAAAATATACACTACATTATTACCTGAATAATTATACAACAACATCTTCGTCTTTAACAATAAGGGGAGGTTTCTTTACTTTTCTCTTGATAATTTTGGTCTTTGGTTCAATTATGATTTCTTCTTCAATTGGTAATGTGTCTTGAATGACTTCATTTGTTTCAGCATTTACCGAACTTGTTTCAGTTTGTTCTTCTGTTTGAACTTGTGCTTTTACAATACCTATAATAAATTGTTGTGCTTGTTTTTTATTGTTTTCAATCTCTTTCTCTAATTGTTTGATGAGTGTATCATTATATTCACAATAATCAACAATTTCTTTTTGGCGTTCAAGTGATGGAACTGGAATTATTATATTTTCAAGTGTTCCTTTTGTTATATTTGGTATTCCAACACCAGTTTTTAGTTTATCTAATTTTTCATTATTTGATAATATGTAATAAACATATTTCATTAAACATTTATCTTTAATATCAATTACAAATATATGGTCTGATGGAAAGAATTTTCCTTCTGTTAAGAAACAATTACCAATTGTTCCATTTCGTGCTGTCAATATATAATAACCATCATATAAATATTCATCAGTATAACCAGTAATTGAACCAGTTCCATAATATGGATATAATGTTCCTGTTTTATTATCAGTTGGTTTATTTTTACCAGTTTTTATGAATTCACATAACTCACTTAATTTTTTATTTGTATTCTCGCCAAATATTTTTTGATTACTCAAACAAAACTCATTCAGTTGCTTCAATTCTGTAATTTTATCATTACTTGTTTTGTTTGCCTTTTCGTATATAAAATCCAAATATTTTACGATTTCTTGTTGGCGTTCAAGTGAAGGGATTGGAATTTTTATATTAGTAATATTTGTTTTTGAAATATTTTTAATAGCAACACCTGTATATAATTGAGACATAATATCTAAATTATGATATAAATAATAATATCCATATTTGATATTTAATAATAATTTATTTTTATTTTGAAGAATATAACAGTGGTCGCTTGTTGAAAACTTTACACCATAATTTATATTTGGTTCTCCGCCATCACCAATTATTAAACTTTCTTCTTCATAATCAGGTTCATCAACATAACTATCTACTTTAATAGAACTTTTAAAGAATGGATATAATCCTTCTTTATTTCCATATTTAGCATTTCTTTTACTTTTTGGTAAGAACTTACAAACTTCCCCAAGTGTTTTCACAACAACACCCTCTTGGAACTCTTCTTCTTCTGTTTCATCTTTCATATATTCAGCATAATTAAGTGAATATGAATTACTCACAATTTTCTCAATAGGAACTTCAACCAATAAATTTTTAACATCTTCATAAGGATTGTAATCATAAAACTTGACTTTGGTTGTTTGATGTGTTTTTGAAAACTGGTAATCTCTTTTAGTTTCTTTTTGTGTGGTCTTCGAATATTTTATATCTACTTTTAAAACATCAGTTCCTTCTCTCTTTTTCACAAAGTAAAACACACAAGTTTTAATGGATGTATATGTAAATATACCTGATGGTAGATATATAATTTCTTTTAAATCACAAGTTTTCATAAGATATTCCCTGACCGCAATAAGAGTTTTATTTGTTTTTGAAAATAAATCTTGTCCGTCAGGTAATACAACCGCACATTTTCCATTAATCTTCAACATATAAATAATTGCTTGAATAAACAAGGAAACAGCATTATCTGTTTTGATAGGAACATATTCACTTTTTAATGGACTTTGAAAATCATCATATTTTAATCCCTTAATTCCAAATGGTGGATTGGCAAGAATATTATCAAACTTTCTTGTTATAGGAACACGAATACTATCTCCTCTGTCTAATTTTTCAAACATATGACCTGATGAGATTAACATATTTGAAACCGCCAATTGATATGTATCAGGTTCTAATTCTTTACCATATAATCCTTCGGTTTTGATAAAATCCCAATCAGGTTGAATATTTTTAGCGGTTGCTTGTTGTAAAATATGTTGTAAATAGGTAATCAAGAAACCACCAGTTCCCATAGTAGGGTCTCCACAAGTATCTATTTTTCCGTCAGGATGTATTTGTGGATTGATTAATTTCACCATCATTTTCTTAACTAATGGTTGAGTAAAGAATTGTCCCAACACTTTACCTGTCATAATATCTTGAATAACTTCTTCATATGCATTACCCAAAACATCATATTCAGTTTGAGATAAGTCAAGAGAGTTTAGTTTATCAATTAATTTTTTATAGGTTGATTTGTGTTGAATATCAAACCCTTTGCCTTTCAAGAATATATTTTTTGTGGTAGGATGATTTGATAAAATATCATCCCATAAATATTCCATATTTACAGGAATATTATCCTCTTTTTCATTTGACAGATTACTGAAACGAACAATTTCTAATAATTTATTTTTATGTTTTTCAATCATTTCATCTTCAATATGACTAAAATCATATTCATAATCATCAATATTTATTTCACCTCCAAAATGGGGTTCAAGTAATTTTAATATTAATAAATAAGACAGATTTCTCAACGCTTTCTCACCAGTTAAACCTTCATTATCTCTCAATATATTTAAAGAACTTTTGAATACACTAATAAGTGTTGTTTTATTATCCATTTTAACTTCTTTTGTTTGACTTATTTGTTGCATTTCAGTTAATGTTATACAAGGTGCTTTCTTATTTTGGTGTCTTGTGAAATCGATTTTTTGATTAAAGACCTTTTTACACAAATCGCATGAATATTGTTTTGACCTTGCCATAGTATTATAAGATATTATTTCTTTATATTAAAATAAATCAATTTTTTAAAATATTATAAAAAAAAGGATTTTTTCCTTAATTATTACTAAACATTACAATTCCTGAATATTTACAAAATAACACCCATCTTTTTTTTCTTATTTGTTATAGTAATTAAATCTCTCAAATCCTTTACATTATAGTATTCTACCCATAAACCATTTGGTGGAAATAACACATCTATTTTACATAATTCCTTACATACAATTGACAAGTCTAAATTATGATTTTTTATTTCATTATGTAATATTAATAATTCATTTACTTTTTCAATACAAGTTTCTAAATCATAATATATTCGTTCAATACTTAAATATTCTATCCAGTTTGTAAATTGTTCTTTGAATACTATTTCAGGTTCATCTGATAATCTGTTATCTTTTTCACACAATTCTAAATATTCTTCTTTATTTTTTATATTTTTACTTACTATTATTTTTCTTGCTTTTTCATATGTTGTAGAAAGTGCGATTCTTTTTATTGTTTTTAACCTTAATTTTGTAGTTAATTCATCGTCATATTCACCAAACTCATCAACCATTTCTCTTTCTTTCTTTCTTTTTTTATGTTTTTGTTTTTCAATATCAATTCTAAACACCTTAATTTTTTGAGTAATAGTTTCATCTTCTAAACCCATTTGATAAATAACTTCTCTTACCTTTTTCAAATCAGGATTTTCATTATTTTCTAACCAGTCATCTCTATTCAAAATTGGTAAAATGATTTTGTTTTTTTTATTTGTATCCTTTTTGTTTTTTCTACTTGCTCTTAATGCGGATTGAACTATACGAATATTTGATGTCATATTTTCAGAAAATACAACACCATCCAATAATGGAAAATCCCATCCTTCACCCAAACAATAGACACAAGTAATTATTCCAAACTTCGCCTTTTCAAAATTATTTATTATTTTTGTTTTGTCTTTTGATTTCATTTCACTATGGTAATTTGAATAATATAAATCAGGTATATCAAAGTAATTATCGTCTAACAGTATTTTTATATATTGAGTTAATTTAAACGAATTATTCTTGTTATTTGAATATATTAATAAATGATGTGAATGTCCGTCAAATATGCTTTTCAAAGATGCAAACGCACTCAAAAACAACCTCTTATCATTTTCTTCTATAATATGAAATCTTGATAATTGTTGTTCTAATTGTTCTTCATTTGTAATAATGGTTTGAATAACATAATCGCAAATAATATTTTCATTGATCGCCCATAACAAACATTTTCTATCAATTATTTCTCCAAAATATTCAACATTATCATTTGAAACTACAATACCATCATCACGCATACTTTCCAATTGTTTAAGTGTAGCAGTTAATGATAATTGTTTTACAGATGAAATGTTTAACATTTGAGTATATGTTTTTGTAGTATCTGCTAATCGCATATTATTTGTAGTTAAATGATGAACTTCATCTAATAGTTTCATACCAAACACAAACCTTGTATCTTGTGTCGCAGTATATACTTTGTGTGCGGATGAATATGTAGTTATTACAATACATTTTTTTTGATTATTTTCTAAAAATCGAATTATATTTTTAGTATCTACACCACTTGAAACAATTAAATACGGAACACTTTGAACCAAATCCAAATTCCAAAGATCTTTTTCCCATTGTTCCAATAATAATTTATTAGGAACACCAATAAGAATAGTATTTGAGTTTAGTTCTTGTGTAATCCATAATGAAATTAGTTCTTGTGTAATCCATAATGAAATTAGAGTTTTTCCTACACCACACGTTAATACAAGCATACCTTTATCATATTGTTGAAAATGTATAACTGACTTTCTAATAATAATATTTTGGTCGTTTCTTGGTATGTAGGAAACAATTTGTTTATTTGTTCTCTTAGATTTTAGTATATGAATTAATGATTGAATATTTATTTTTTTGATTGTTTTTCTTACTCTGTTGCATCTTACCAAATCACTAATTTCTTGTTTTGATAATTTTTTATATTTAATTCCAAGTGTAATTATATAAGGTTCAATAAGAGTAATTATTTTTTTATTGTAAAACTCGGTTCCAGCATCATATTTGACATTTAATTCACAAAACTCATTTTGTAATAAGCGTTCAATAATTCCCATTTTTTCAATAGGAACTTCATACACTACTTCAAAATATCCTCTCTTAATCTCACCAGTAGCATATTGTGTATCTCTTTCAGGAATATTAATTGCCTTACCCATTTTACACGCATCATCAACATCATACGATGGATGATTTCTAACATAAATATATCCGTTAGTTTGGTTCATTTTGATAAAGTTCATAAAAGTTATTTAATAATAATGAAATTATAAATCAATTTTTTATTATATTCAGGAAATAAAATAAAAACATTAAAAAATCGGCGTTTTAAATGTGCAAAGGTGTAAAACGCCGATTTTATTTAATTATTTTTTTCTCACATTTTTCCTTTAGTTATTTTTAAATATACAGCATTTTTATTATACTAAAATAATTTTCAATTGAGTTTGTAAAATGCTGATATGGAACAGCATTCGTGCCTTCTTTTTCTGCGATTCTTCCATAAGATTTATTATGGATAAAGTTTAAATTCAATCTTTATGTAACTTACAAAAAAATCCATCGCTAGCATTATGTTTACAAGGTTGACCATTTTTACAAATCCCTTTACATTTTATTTTAGAGTGTTTTATACAAAAATCACCGTGTTTATATTTATGAGCTGGTTGGTCACATTCACCACATTTAAATATGGATAGTGTTTTTTTATAGTTTACATTACTTTTTTTTTCGATTTCGTCGATTTCATAATAAGGAATATTTTGTTCGTAATATACTCTACAATATGGGCATTTGAACCCTTTCGATGATGTTTTTTTTTGTTCTATAATTTCGTAATACAAATAAATATATTCAAAACTATGATTACAAGGCAGTCGTAACGAATGAACCATAGGTTCTTTACTAATAAGACACAATTCCATAAATTTATTCTGTTTATATCTTTATATTATGTCCAAAAAAATATGGGGTAACATTACTTGGCGTCTTTTTCATACGATGACTTTATGTATAAATGATGGGAACTATGACGAGATACAAGATGCAATTCAATGTATAGAAAAAATATGTCGACATTTACCTTGTCCACTTTGTTCCAACGATGCGGTCTCTATTTTAAAAAAAATAAATTTGAAACAAATAAAGACAAAGGAAGAGTTAAAAAGATTTATCCATTTTTTCCATAATAAGGTAAATATAAAATTAAAAGTTCCTTCGGTAGATTATGAAACTATCGAATCATTACATACTCAAAGCTTAAATT
>Ga0222717_10004231_pt1 | contig 10628 bp, 15 predicted proteins | sample C33_18DmetaG_FD_165053 | JGI IMG/M metagenome (GOLD analysis project Ga0222717, IMG submission 165053) | Estuarine water microbial communities from San Francisco Bay, California, United States - C33_18D | ecosystem: Environmental > Aquatic > Marine > Unclassified | place: USA: California...
GAGCTCGTTGACCACTTTTTTGAGTGTTTGTTCGAACTTGTTTTTCTTCTGGGTGAGTCCCGACTTGCATCCACTGCAGTGAGTGTCTAGGGTAAAGAAGAAGCACCCGATGGTCTTGCAATGGGTGCACTTGTTGCGCTGTGATTTTACACGAGGCATTTTTTGCAGTTGTATATTGGTTCGTTACTGTCACCTAGATCTAGATATACACCTTTATCGTCCTGTGGTGGTATTAGTAGTTTCTTGCACTGTCTGTGATACCATGTTCCCTTCCATTTGTATTTGTACCACTGACCTACAGGGTTGTGTAGCTGTGGAGGTGGTGTGCCTTTGGTGTATGCGACAACGATCATGGGCGATGTGTCATTGTACAGGTAAGTCCATGCGACCTTGTACGATCCTCTGATATATTTGATCTGCGATTTCCACTTGCATCCTCTTAGGCTAAAGGTGGCGAATACCCACTTGGAGGTGCACAGTTTCATGTCTTTGATGACAAATGTTCGTGTGGGCGTGCAGCAGTAGTCTAGCCATACGACGTCGTTTGATTTGACATGAGCCTGCTCTAGGTACTTGGTGCTGGGCATGTTAAAGTCGTATCCCATTTGGTGCACCTTATGTTTGGTGATGAGTCTTTTGGAGTTGTTGTACTTGGTGTCGATGACGTGTAGGTCATCATAGTCTAGATTATCTATATAGTCGTGTATGTACACTTTTTGAGCTAATGGAGTTTTAAATCTTACGCTATGCATTTATGAGTTTACTTAGTTGTTCGTCTATGTTATCTTTTAGGTACTCTGTTGCTAGTTTCTTGGCGAAAAGTGACACTTTGTCCCATTCGGCTGGGTGCTTACGAATGTACTGGTTGAGTCCGGATTCCCACGAGTTGTGGTCATACTTCATGACCTTTTCAAGCGTCTCCCTGGTAAAGTGCCCTTCTAGCACGCTTTGACACAGCGTCTTTGCGCTGCTCATTTCGTAGTCTTTTTAGGTCACGTCTGAGTTCTTTTATGCTTTTGATTACCCACTTATCATGTCTTCTGCTTACGAAGTGTCCGTGTGGACAGTATGTCTCAGTGCCATCGTGCCAAGTGTACCAGTGCATCTCCATCATTTCTTGTGGTCTCGGTTTGTCAACACTGAATCCACAGCACTTGTTGCATATGATCTCGTCGTCTCTAATGGTGTGCCTATCTTTGGGTATGGGACCAGTATGGCTGTCGTACATGTAGTCGTACACAGGTTTGTCTTTTCTAGTGTTGAATTTAAAGTATACGATTAGTGAGTTGTTGGACTCGTGGTTACACTTGCTACATGTTACGCTATGGCTCATGATCAGTGTGTGTGTATGAATATGGTTCTAAACTTGTACTTCTTTGACCTGATCTTATTGATCCCTACTCTGTGTGTGTACCTTTTCTTTAACATGTACTTTGCAATTTCGTCACGAATGTACTTGTCTCGTATCCCCATCTCGTACCAGTCCATCTTGTGGTTACCTCTGTGACAGTTATTTGGACTCTCGACTCCGATCCTGAGTGGCAGCATGTGCAGCCTGTTGTATACCTTCCATGCGAAGTGCTTGGCTTTGAGTCTGAGGAGGTCCTTGGTGACATGCCTCACGACAGCCATTGCGATCTCCTTCGAGGGCTTGTACCTTATCATGCGAGGACAGTTGCACCCTAGTAGAGTCTCGTAATCCTTCTTCTTCAGGGCTCGGTATGCTTTGGGCTTGTTTCTCTTGCGAGAGAGTACAGTGTCTAAGTTACGCTGTGGCATAATGAAATATGTTTATTCGGGTAGTATGGTATGGTCTTTAACTATATACTTTTTTCCGTCTTCCTCGTATTGTCTCTTTGCCCAGCACCGCAGTGCATGTTTGATGGCTTTGTCCTTAGTTCTGGTTGGCACCTGGTCGAGTCGTCTCCTTAGCATCATGACCATACTGTCGAACATGGCTTGGGCTCTTTTTTCCATAATTTTAGTCCTGTCTTTGTCGAGCCAGTCTGTGGCATAGGGGTTGAATGAAGTGTCGAACTTGGTAAAGAATACTTTTGCAGCTTTGATATGGTTCCACTTATAGAATTTAAGTTTTAGTTCTTTCTTGTATTTTCTAGAGCGATAATACGCTACATTTTTATTTGGTCTTTTTGGTATCATTTTAATATACCTCTTGGTCAATTCCTAATGATGTCGAACAATCCTTCAGGACTGCCCTTGATCATGACGAGTGCGAATGGGTCGTGTATGGTATTGAAATCCGGTTCGAGCATACTGTACTGTACCATGAGTTCGAGCATGTTATCCTTTCTTTTCGCTTGGTAGAATACATACTCCTTCCCAGCAAAGAAGAATACATTGTTGTTCTGAGGGTTCATAGCGAGCTTACCCTTGTCCGAGCAGAAGACAATGTCATCACCAGTCTTGTGACTATATGTAAACATATTGGGAAGGTTCATTTTACGCTAAAAAATTATATAAGTATGTTATTTACGATCCACTGTGTGTTTCGTTCAATGTTCACTTCCTGTCTGGCTTTATGACCTCTGAAAAGAGCCTGCACCTTGGTGGCACACAGGTCGGTGTGGTACCCGAACATGTGACCACTTAGGATATTCTTTGGGTAGACTGGGTTATAGCTGAAGTTCCACAGTCTGTATTCTTTCCAAGCAGTTTGTATCTTGGCAGCTGCATTTCTGACCCTCTGACCCCTAAACACAGCCTGCACCTTGGTGGCACACAGGTTAGGGTAGTACCCGTGAATGTGGCTGAATTCACCGTCCATGTAACTTGAGAACACAGGGACATTCCATATTCTGAATTTTCTCCAAGCCTTTTGAATCTTGGAAGCTGCATCATGCGCAACATAGTCCTGCCTGTAGAGGAGCGGTGGGCGACTTGAGACTGTCATCACACCTATGTTACGCTGTACATTGGTCACATACATAGGGACACACTGAATCATGTTCATTATTCTTTACCCTTATCATATACACCGTTCAAAACGCTAGTAAAACGCGACTTCTGTCGGGTTTGGGGCATGTTCCCTTGTTTATGAAAAAAAATATTTTTATTGATTTTTATAAAAATGCTTCTAACACAAGATAGAGTGCTAAATCGGCTAGAAGTCGCGTTTTGGTACCGTTTTGAACGGTGTATCACATGTTGGTACTTAGACACACTGATGGTCACGATGCACCATCTTCAGCCCTCCTTCCCCCTTCCCATGTACCATAAGCTTTTGCCAGTTGCACTTGGACACTGGCATGAGGAAGACACTGCTCGACACTGTGACAGCACAGCCACCGTTCTTGAGGTATGTCGCGATGCAACCAACTAGGAGTCTCTTGTTGGCTTTCTCGTAGTAAGGCGATCTCTTGTTGAAGGTGGGGGTAAGTACCATCTTCTTCTTCCACTTGTTCCATATGAGTCTCTGGAACGTGTACCCGAATTCTCTGGCAACTCGGTTGACATTGGTGCGATTGTGAGCCCCCTTGCGATTGGTGGTGGTTTTGACTTCTATCCAGACTCTGCCCTCACCAGTGTCTATGGGGATATCTCCATTGTCGTATTCACCCTTACCTCTCCAAGCGAACGTGGGGTCACCGACCTTCCAGTGGCTCATGTTAGGGTCGTTAGCCACAGCTTTCTTCACGACGATGGCTGCTCCCAGCTCACCTGCCCTTCCAAGATCGAGGGTGTGGACTTGGTTTGTCCTGCTGCGAGGATCGTTGGTCTTCCAGCGACCATTGGTGAGACTCGACACTTGCTTCTCAGTGCAGTGCTTGCGAATCTCCTCCATGTCCATCTTACTGAAGTATACAGTGTTCTGGCGAAACATGTAGTTTTTACTCTTCACAGTAGCCCACATTTTGCGCTGTGATTAACTTAGAGGTATGGATACACCGTTTAATTAAATATATATCAACCTTGATGATTTTTTTACTCTACTATGTGGCTCTATTACATACTAGCCCTCTTCGTGTAGGGTCTCTTGTGTACCACACGTCGTTTCTTTTTCTTGGACACGTGCTTCCGATACTTACGAGACTTCTTGAAGACCTTCGGGGCGGTGAGACAGTTGAACATGCATGCAGCATATACCATGTCTGTGTTCCCCACAGTGTAGTACTCCTTTCCGTTTTTCACCACAACTATACCATTCAAGAAGGAACAGTAGAGACTCATAACTTTGCTGGGCGTGCTGTTGAAGTGGAGCTTGGCACTGATATTATCGAACTCGGCTCTGGCTTCCATGATATGCCTGTCTCTGCTGTTGAGAGAGCCACCAGAGTTGTACTCTGCCGACATGAGACTGTCGGTGATCCCACACGTGTTGCGATCGGCTCTCTCTTTAATGTCCCTGTAGGCTTTGCCTTGGTGTATGATTGGGTAGACCAAGCCACAGCTGAGGCACGACTTGTGAGTCGGGTACTCGGTGGGAGGCACACTCAACTTCGTGCCCCGGCACCTCTCGTTTTTGCACACGAACTCCTCGATATTCACCTCTGGTAGTTCCTTAGACACTGCTTGGGCTTTGATCCGATGGAGAGCTCTCTCAATGTCGGCGACAGTCTCGTTGGGACAGAAGTGAGCTCGGATCACCTCCCTCGGGGTTAGGCTGTCCGACTTTGCGCTGTTAATAAATACCACTGGCATAATATATGAAAATGTTATATAAATGATTCTTGTTTTGTTTTTACCCTCTGTATTATACTTTTATAAGCGAATCCCTGGTCATCCTGAGTATGTTGTCTACGACATAGCTGCTACCACCATATATGTTGTAGTCAGTGATGCCCACATGCTTGTCCTCGATCATGGCATCGATGAGTTTCTCATTTTTGTCTTGCACAGTTTTTACGAGATCCTTGGCAGCCTCTTTGTCTGTCATGTCCTCCTGCTTTACCTTGTGCAGAAGTTCTTTGACATACTCTGTGGTGACAATCCCAGTAAACCCCCTGGCGAGTACACCCTTGAAGAATTCCGAAGTGTTGACTCTCTTGAGTGGACGAGTCTCACCCTCGTTGTCCTCGACAGACTCTTTGAAGCTGACCCTGTGTGACCTCTTCCTTTTGTTCGACTTTGGTTTCTTCGACTTCCTCACCAAACACCCTCTCACGACTGCCTGGATCTTCGTTGCGCTGCGGTCAGACATCAGTTAAAATTGGTACTCGTGGTAATGCAATCACTACTGGTACAACCTGTACACTAGATTGTCTGTTACACCATATGCAAGTGGCTATGACTATACACCCAAGGCATACGAAGAAAAGAATATCTTCATATATCAACCTAGACATTTTCTTCTACCTGAGGCGCTATTAATATATCCTATGTCCCAACAGATTGGCTGCTTCAACCACATGCACTGCCCACTTATGACTGTAGACCCCTGGCTTGCCCACTGGCTTGCAACCCATCCTGGCATGTGCAAGTTTGATCACACGCTCCAAGTCCTCGACATTCTCAATAGAGTTCATGGCACGTTTGTACCGGTTTCTGATGTCTGCTTTATATTTTTCACGAAAGTCCACCATCTTCTCAATGGTATGGAACGAGTACCAGTCATTGACGTGATGAACATAGTCGGATGGATGTGGAGTGGGTGTGTAAACTCCAGATTCTGCGAATGCTTCAATGATAGGCTGCAGCATCGTGTACTTCTGGTCATAGTCATAGTAGCCTTGGTGCCACCCAGCTTCCACTTTCGTGTAGAGGAATTCGTAGGCTTTGTTCAACACTGGCATAAAATACTCGGCTTCCCATGGCGAGTTGTGGAGTATGGGCGCGACGACAAAGTGGAAGTAAGATATCAGAAACGGAAATCCTTCGTTTTTTATCACCGAGACATCTCTTGCAGCATTCCACGCCCTGTTGAGGTTCTTCCAGTACTTGGATGGACTCGTCTTGGTATTGTTCCACGACTCTGGCAGCCACTCGTCATCTCTCTCGTTGGCGATGTCTCTCAGCACCCTGCGTGTGTCCAGCTTTCTGACCTTTCCCAGATGAAACATTTGCGCTACAGTTGTTGTGGTATAGAAATATATATATATATGCAATATTGTTTTTACCCTATCTTTACCCCTTTCACAACTATGCCATCTGATATAGCCAAAGGTCCAGCTCGTGTGCATTATCGTACTCTCTCTGGTAGTCATTATTCCAGAAATCACACCCGAGAATGGCATCGTGTAGGTTCAGACTATAGCACAGCTTTTTGTAGCCACACTTGTTCAGCCTGAGTACCTTCTCGGCTGCATCGAGTTTCTTGGGGTTGTAGCAGGGTTCCATGGGGCACCTCACTTTTTCGAGTAACTCAAAGAACTTGTTGATCTTGGCAACAGACTTTCCCTTAGCCCACTGCTGGACGACATGTCTGAACTCTGTCGTGCAGTTACTCATATTGGATTTGAGTTTGAGCTTAGCTCTCTTATCTTTGAGTTCCCTCTCCTTCTTAGCTTTGACTTTGCGAAGTCTGGACTCCCTCCTTGCCTCCTGCATTTCCTCATGTTTTTTTTTCTCTTGTTGTGCCCTATGGGCTGCCTTCTCCTCCTTTGTCAGAAATCTCTTCCTCAGTTTCATTGCGCTGCGATTACAGGACATAAGTAAACTGATGTATAGTGTTACTTATAGTGTGTTTTGCCTATATATATGACTCTGTGGTTAACCAATGGGACTAGCCGAAGTATTCGCAGAGGAGAGGAGCTTTGCTATACAGCATGTCTTCACACCTGCTGCCATATACTATTATGTGCAAGACATTTACAAGTTCTTCACTTTGATATTTCTCTTTGAATCTTTCGAATACTTAATAGGTCAGCTGGACCACTCATGGAGCGAGGAGCCTGGTGACTCACTTGTGGGCGATATTCTGATGGCAATATTGGGCATGATAGCTGTTCGTCAGTTCCAGCATAGGAGCAGCACTTGGTGGCAGATTTCCGTGCATGTGGCTGCTCTTGTGGGGGCGAGTGTGCTGACTGTGCAAGTCCTGGGGGACGAGATCAACTGGGCTTATGTACTCTACAGTGCGATTGCTACCATCGTAGGTCTGTTCATTAGCCGAGAGTGGGCACTGTTTACATTGATTAATGTTGTTCTCATCGCAGGTATAGCCACTGCTGGCTTTACTAAAGCCTTCTCGCATGTCCCCTTGGCTGCACTGATTAGTCTTTCATCTACGACTTTCGTGCTCTTCGTTTCCAAAGAGAGGAGACAGACTAGGGAGTTCATTGTTTAGTTGTGTTTACCCGATTTACCAACTACTCTCCAGCGATATTTGCTCTTCATGTACGCCAAGTACCGATTCGGGTTGTGTGTCTTCACATAGCCCACTGCATCCGACAACCGCCAGCGACAATCACAGACACACCTGCTGTTGATCACGTACTTACACTTTTCACAGATGAAGTCGCACTCAATGACGCCATTGTTTTCTGACAATCCAGCTCCAACATAAAAGAAGGTGGAAGGTTGCCTTTCTTCTTTGTGCCATGGGAAGCAGAGGTGGCACATTGCGCTGCAGGTTGGGTTCAATGGAAATGTACTGTGATTTGTTTGTAGTCTTTTGGTCTCATATATATACTTTGTCCCACCGCTCGTGTGTGAGGAACTCGCGTCAGGAGTATATTTTTGTGTGAGAGACTCGTGGTGTAATGTACTTATGTGGGTGTTAAATTATGTGAGAGTATTTGAGGTGTATTGGGCTCTCGGTGGGACTGTAAGTGTGTGTATAAGAGTGTTGTTGTGGAGCAGGTGTGTTATGTATGTGGTGCACGTGCTGTCGCCGGTGCGTGTAGAGAAATGAGCTGCGGGTCTGTGTGTGTGTCCGAGAGAGATTTCTGTGGGGTTGTGTGCACGTAGGGTGGGTGTTCTGGGGCGAAGCCGACTGCCTAGGGGTCGAACCCGCTGGGACCGTCTACTTTTGGAAACGTTGCCTCGTCCTGCCGGTGCCGGCTACGCCACGACAGCGCTGCAAACGCCGTTCGCAGCTACTTTCCCGCTACATCCAAAAAAAAACTGGAAGTGGGTCTACCAGTGGCGCCCGTGATTTTATCCCTGCTACTCCTGCAAATGTGTCCCCGAAAAAATGGTGGATTCTTGCGCTGCCGTGAACGAGGATGGTGTCGCCTTTTAATATCGTGCCCTTGTTTGTTGCGACAGTCGCGGTCTGCATTTTGTGTTGCAACCCATACAGGGTGGATTCTTGCGCTGCCGCACATACAGGGTGGATTCTTGCGCTGCCGCACATACATGGTGGATTCTTGCGCTGCCTTAAAAAAAAAGAGGAGGGACTTTTGAGGAGACGAGGGTAAAGTGGTTTTCTCAGCCCCTGCGTCCCCCTCAGCAGAAATAAACCCAAAAAAAAAATCCAAAAAAAAACCAAAAAAAAAATCCAAAAAAATCCCAAAAAATGGAACAAAATAATAAAGGGTGTCAAGAAACATAATGGTGTATGTAGGGTTTCAAATAAACATAAACTCGTACACACACCACACACACTACAACAAGCAGAAAATCACAGCGCAAAGATGAACACCTTTATCGACCTGACAGTGGACCCACCACACATTAGCCAAGTACATAGTTGTAGTATATGTCTGGAGCTTATGATGACACCATATTGGCTCGGGTGCCACGTGTTCTGCAAAGGGTGCATTTCAGATTGGGTACTTACGAGTGCCTCGTGCCCGACCTGTAGGCTGGAGATACCTGAGGACATGGTTCAGGAGTTGATTCCCCGTAGGAGTGGTCGAAAAAGCAAAGCTACAGTTATGTATACATACGATGGGTATGCAAGTTCAACAGTGACCTCTCGTGAGATGATGGAGAGAGTGGAGAATATTGATCGGTACGATGATAAGTAAAAAAAATATAGCGTAAAGTTTTTTTATGTAAAATGTAAAATCTATTTCTTCTGTTTTTTTTTAACTCGTTTGAGTATGTTTCCAACTCGTTTGGTCTCAGTGGTGACCGAGTGCACGCCTTCGCCCCCATGTTCCCTTTGGCAGTGAAGTACTTCTGATGCAGGGTGTGAAAAGGACGCACCGCACTTGTGTCGACAATTGTACTGCCGAAGAATCACATGACTTTTCTCGTGCATATGCACATTCGAGATGTCGTGGTTCGTGTAGTTGCAATACATGCACTTGTGTAGCTGGTAGTCTCTGCTGTATCCATTACCAGGGTTCACACCATGGTGTCGCCTGTACTGGTGGCGATGGTACACGTTGTAGCTGACAACTTCACCGCAGTCCAAGCATATGCCTGATTTTTCAGATTTCCTACGCATGAGAGGTGGGTAAATGCCAGTCAATTCTTGTTGGTAATGAGAGTCGATCAGTGGTTTACAGTCGTAGTGACCTCGTGGTACTCTCCTCTTACAGAAAGCACAGTCAATGATTTGCTTGTGATGACAGTTTTGGCACATATTTTTCCTCATGTCGGTTCGTTTAAACTTGGCGTGGCACACATTGCAGTCGTATACCTTCACTTTGCACGGCACGATATCATGCGCATTTTTGCACTTGCATAGCATTTGCAGGTGGATCTCGTCACCGATACTGACTTTCCATTTGAGTGGAATGTCCTCGAACCATGTTTTCGTCTCTTGTTTGGTCATGGGGTCGAGCATGCGAAAGTTGTCACCAAAGTGAATGGTTTTATCCTTGAGTTTGAGGACAAGAGGAAACGTTGCTTGGATTCCAAAAGTACTTGGGAAGATGTGCGTGTCACAGGTTATCTTGCCACAGGGGCACTGTTGCAGGACAGACAGCTCCAAGATGCGAAATTTGGGCACCCCATCGGGGTACTTGGCACCAAAAACTGCATGTAAAGACTGCATTTCCTCTCCCGATGCGACTGTGCCTCGCAGTTGTCGTCCAATAGGAAAGGTAAACTCAGACCATTTGCGCATGCGTGTGACCGTCTTGGTGGTGACTTTGACCAAGCACTTTGTCGCCCACCATGCCTTTGCCTGTGCGATGGACATGGGTTCTTGTTGCAGGAACTCGTGAAAGTCGAGTATGCCCCGATACTCGATTACAGAAGGGATGACACATATGTTGCAGCTAATCTGACCACATGGACATTGGTGGTAGACCTGCCAGGCGTCCGTGTACGCGAGGCGGTACTTGGCTGTGCCGTCAGCGTAAGTTCCACCGAGCTGCAGCCTGAGCTCTTCCTCGACAATATGCTTGTCGAACCCCGAGGCATTGCCTTGTAGGACGAGCCCTCGTGGAAGGGTGACGACTTGTTCCCATGGGATGGAGCCTTCCCATTCCTTGCATGCAAACTCCTCTGCGAGCTGTCGCTCTAGTTCGTCTATCCAGGCTTCGGACATTAAACCACAACACGAGCTGCCAGTATTTTACAGTATCGGGATAAAAACCACATGATCTGTAACGTGATTTTACCTGATTCATATGGGAAATGAGTATATTATTATTATGATACACCTTAATCTTAGCCGAAGGTGTATCTAGGTTTGGAGGGAAATCACAGAAAGTATGTCTTTGAAAATCGTCATCGTTATGGAGCTGTGCCCTGCAGCCTTTATGACTCGCAGGATGAAGACTCTGCAGGCTCTTCGCTATGTGCTGGAGAGTCGTGACATCGTGACTGTC
>Ga0222717_10004232_pt1 | contig 10626 bp, 5 predicted proteins | sample C33_18DmetaG_FD_165053 | JGI IMG/M metagenome (GOLD analysis project Ga0222717, IMG submission 165053) | Estuarine water microbial communities from San Francisco Bay, California, United States - C33_18D | ecosystem: Environmental > Aquatic > Marine > Unclassified | place: USA: California...
ACCGCCATTAACGTTTACTGTTTCATCTGGTATAGAAAGTGTTTTTAAAACAGCAAGGCTTTGGGCAGCAAAAGCTTCATTAACTTCAAATAGATCAACATCTTTTATATTCCATCCTGCTAAATCCAAAGCTTTTTTTGAAGATGGAATTGGTCCAGTGCCCATTAAAGCAGGATTTACTCCGCAGCTAGCCCAAGATTTTATTGAAACTAATTTTTCTAAACCTTTTTTATTGGCTAATTCACCTGACATTAAAGTCACGGCAGCTGCACCATCATTAATTCCAGAAGCATTACCAGCTGTTACAGTCCCATCTTTTTTGAAAACAGGTTTTAATCTTGATAAAGCCTCTAAATTTATACCTTCTCGAGGATGTTCGTCTTTATTAAAATTTAATTCTGTCTTTTGCGATTTAATTTTGAAATTTACTATTTCTTCTTTAAATTTATTTTCAACTTGAGCTTTAAGAGCTTTCTCTTGAGATCTAAGTGCAAATTTATCTTGTTCTTCTCTTGTTACTTGAAATTTTTCAGCAACATTCTCAGCTGTAATACCCATGTGATAGCCATGAAAAGCGTCCCATAAACCATCTTTGATCATAGTATCTATTAACGCAGTATCTCCTAATTTTTTTCCATCTCTTAAATGAATAGCGTGAGGGGCTAAAGACATATTTTCTTGACCACCAGCAATAACAATTTTGGAGTCTCCTGATTTTATACTTTGAAACCCTGATGCAACTGATCTAATTCCTGAACCACAAACTTGATTAACGACGTAAGCAGGTTTTTCTTTTGGAATTCCTGATTGTATAGCAGCTTGTCTTGCTGGATTTTGTCCAGACCCACTTGTTAAAACTTGACCTAATATTACTTCATCAATATCAGATTTTTTAATTTTAGATTTATGTATTACACTTTCTAACACACAAGCACCCAATTCATCAGCTGGCACATTTTTTAAAGATTTTCCTAATGACCCAACAGCGGTTCGCGATGCAGATGTTATAACAATTTTTTCATTTTTCATCATTTTTTGAACTTTTTAATTCTATTAAGCCTACAATAAAAGCTAGAATAATAAATAAAAAAGTTGCATTACTTGTTGTAAAAAAACTTCCAGTGGTTTTTAAAGGAAAAATTTCAGCAAAAAAGATTATAAAAAATGGAATTAATTTTTCATTGTCATCAGTTATCATTTTAGATAAATGAATTTTACGCAGTGCCTTTATACAAATTATAAAAAATAATGAAATTATTAAAAATAAACCCACAAGCCCTATTTCTGCAAGTATTTCGAGATAATAATTATGTGGGTGTATATTACAATTCACTTCACCTGTACGCGTAACAAAGCCTGCCATTTTTGAACGATCAATTTTATTACAATTCCACCAAAAAGACTTAATTCCTCCTCCAAAATATTTGTTTTCTTTCCAGGTTAAAATACCAGCCTCAATTTCTTTAATATAAACATTTAATGCTTTTACTTCACCAGTGGTAATTCGAGTTTTTGCATAATCGAAAATTTGTGAACTCCTGAACATAAAATTGTGTAAATGATCTTTGGAATGTTTGTTTGAATTTATCAAAAAGGTAAAACTAGTAATAAAAACTAAAAATAAAAGCATCAGAGTTTTTCTGTATGATTTTTGATAAATAAAAATCATACTCAAAATTAATACAAATAATAATAATGGAATTCTATTTCCGGCTAACAAAACCCCTGACATACTTAATCCAAGAGTTAAAAGAAGAGTTGTTTGAACTACCCAATTTCTTTTGTTTTTAAAAAATAATAAAAAAGCAAAAGGTAAAAAAATAAAAAAACGTTGAATAAAAGAACCGGCGACATATTCATCGCCGAAAGGTCCTGATAATCTCCTACCTTTTCCTTCGTAACCAAATATATCTTTTTCGAAAATAAATTGAATTAGCAAGTCAATACAAACGAATAAACTACAAAATCCAAATGAAAAAAAAATAATTTTAAAGTTAATAATTTTTTTATTAATTAGAAATTTGATCACAAAATATAATAGTAAAAATCTTAAATAAAATATTGTTTTAATAAGAACAATATTATCTGGAGCTTTTATAAAACTAAAATTAAGAAAATTATTAAAAATACCATTTAATAAAATGTACGAAAAAAAAATTAAAATTATTTTATCTATTAACTCTAATTCAAGTTTGAAAATTTCAAGTCTGTAAATTGACAAAGCGCTTATTAAAAGAATTATAATATTTAAATTTAGAACTAAATTACCTGCAATATAACTAATTGGTATAATAGAAATTAATAGGTTTATTAAAAAGTTTTTTGAATAAAAATCTTGAAAAGACATATCGATAATAATAGTTTTATTATAATTAATAGTTTTATTATAATATAGTTCAATAAAAATAATGTATAATTTGGGTATAATAAACTATTTTGCGCCTGTAGCTCAACTGGATAGAGCGCTTGGCTACGGACCAGGAGGCTCTGGGTTCAAATCCTAGCAGGCGCACCAAAATTATATTGAAATTTCTAAGGTTAACTATAGAAGTGTATAAATGAAATTTATTAATAATTTATCATTGCAAAAAGCAGTCATACTTTTTTTTATAATAGTTTTTTTTGTATTAGTCGCTCTAACAATCGTATTATAAATAAGCTATTAAAAGCAGCGTGGTCCCCAATATAATTCTATATAATACAAAAACATTAAGACTAAAATTTTTTATATATTTAAGAAAATAATTAATTGTAACTAATGAAATAATAAAAGAAAAAATAATTGAAATTAAATTTAAACTAGAAAACAAAAGATCTTTAGAAGCAATCATATTTTTTAAACCGAATAAAGAAACAGCTGCAAGTGTTGGTATAGACAATAAAAAAGATATTTTTGCCGCATCATATCTTTTAAACATTAAAAATCTTGCAGCACTGATTGATATACCTGATCTACTTACACCTGGAATTAAAGCAAACATTTGAAAGATGCCTATAAAAATTACTGATTTATAATTTAAATTAGTCTTAATATCTTTTTTTAATTCATATTTGTCAGCAATATAAAGCAAAAAACCAAATATCAAGGTTGTCCAGCCGATAACTTCAATGTTTCTTAATTTTTCTACCAAATTTGTTTGAACTAAAAAAAATCCGAGCAACATAACCGGTATAGACGCAATTAAAATTTTAAGCATAAGATCTTTGTTTCTAAAAAAATAAAATAAGTCTTTATGAAAGTAAGCGACAACTGCCAAGAAAGAGCCAATATGCAAACTAACATCAATCGCCAAACTTTGATTTTCAAAATTTGTGTATTTAGAGAAAATTATTAAATGTGAGGATGAGCTGATAGGCAAGAATTCTGTAATTCCTTGGATTAACGATAAAAGAAAAATTTCTAACATCGCTTAATATCTAAAACTGAAGGTTGTTTTTTTAATGACATTTAATAATGCATAGCAGGTATGCAGATAAAAACATCAAAAATAAAGAGATTATGAATTATAGGTAACTATTATTGACCTTATTTTTATATTAAATAGATTTTTTTTTATTAATTTACACAATACATGAAAAAAGAAATGTTAAAGTTTGTAGATCTAAAACAGGAAACACCTGAAAAAAGAAGCACACCAAAAAGAAAAGGTGACTTTAAAGAAATTTATAATGAATTCATTACAGATAAAGCTAAAGAACAATCGAGCAGGTGCTCTCAATGCGGAGTTCCATTTTGTCAAATACACTGTCCGTTAGGTAACAATATTCCTGATTGGTTAAAATTAACAGCAGAAGGAAGACTTAAAGAAGCTTATGAAATTTCTCAAAGCACAAACAACATGCCAGAAGTATGTGGAAGAATTTGCCCTCAAGATAGACTTTGTGAAGGAAATTGCGTTATAGAGCAATCAGGTCACGGAACTGTTACAATTGGATCAATTGAAAAATATATTACAGATACTGCTTGGGAAAAAGGTTGGGTTAAACCATTTAAAGTAAAAAGAGAATTAAAACAATCGGTTGGTATAATTGGCGCAGGTCCAGCGGGAATGGCTTGTGCAGAAGAGCTTAGAAAATCTGGTTATCAAGTAACAATTTATGACAGATATGATAGACCTGGCGGTTTATTGATTTACGGAATACCAAATTTTAAATTAGAAAAATTTGTAGTTGAAAGAAGAACAAAATTATTAAAAGAAAATGGAATTAAATTTGTTCAAAAATTTGATGTAGGTAAAGATAAAACTTTATACGAGCTTAAAGAGAAACATGACGCTATTCTAATAGCTACAGGAGTTTATAAAGCAAGAGAAATAGATATAGCTGGATGTAATTTGCAAAATATTTTTCCAGCAATGGACTTCTTAACAGCTTCAAACAAAAAAGGTTTAGGAGATAAAGTTGAGTTATTTGATGACGGCACACTAAATGCTGAAGGAAAAAATGTAGTTGTAATTGGTGGAGGTGATACAGCTATGGATTGTGTTAGAACTTCTATTAGACAAAAAGCAAAATCAGTTAAATGTTTATATAGGCGTGATAGAAAAAATATGCCTGGCTCGGCAAGAGAAGTTGGCAATGCAATTGAGGAAGGAGTAGAGTTTATATGGCTCACAAGCCCCAAGAGTTTCATTGGAGATAAAAAAATTACTGCTGTGGAAGTTAATAAAATGAAATTAGGAGAGCCCGACTCATCAGGAAGAAGCAAACCTGAAATAGAAGTTGGTTCAGAGTATAAAATTCAAGCTGATCTTGTAATTAAATCTTTAGGTTTCGACCCAGAAAATATTCCAAAATTATTTAATGCTGAAGAATTAGCTATCTCCCAATGGGGAACAATTAAGATTGATTTAAAGTCTATGCAAACAAGTTTAGAAGGAGTTTTTGCCGCTGGAGATATTGTCAGAGGTGCCTCATTAGTTGTTTGGGCCATTAGAGATGGAAGAGATGCAGCTGAACAAATCAAAAAATACTTACAATTAAAAGTCGATAAAGATAAATCGATAGAAGCAGCTTAATAAAAATGAATAATTACAAAAAAAATAAAAAAATTTTAGAAGATAGCCTTAATTACAATCAAGAAATGGAACATGATGCGTGTGGTGTCGGTTTGATTGCATCGACGAATGGAAAAAAATCTAGAAAAATAGTTGAGCATGGAATACAAGCATTAAAAGCTATTTGGCACAGAGGAGCAGTTGATGCAGATGGTAAATCTGGAGATGGAGCTGGAATTCAAATAGAAATAGCTCCAGATTTTTTTAAAGAAAAAATTTTAGCGACTGGACATTCTCCAGACAACGATAAAAGAATATGTGTTGGAATGATATTTCTTCCAAGAACTGATTATTCAAAACAAGAAAAATGTAGAGAAATCATTGAGGCTACTCTACTTGAGGAAAATTATAATATTTATGGGTGGAGACAAGTTCCAATTAACCCAAGTGTACTGGGCAAAACAGCAGACATGAATAGACCTGAAATCGCTCAAGTGATGTTTAAAAAAAATAAAAATCTTGAGACGAATGACCTCGAAAGAGACCTTTTTGAAACAAGAAAAAAAATTGAAAAAATTGCAAGAGAAAGTCAATTAGATGAGCTCTATATATGTTCTTTTAGTTCTAGATCGATAGTTTACAAAGGTATGTTTTTAGCTGAAATGTTATCAGAATTTTACCTGGACCTTCATGATGAAAAGTTAACATCACGATTTGCAATATTTCATCAAAGATATTCTACTAATACATTTCCAAGTTGGGACTTAGCTCAGCCTTTTAGAACACTAGCTCATAATGGAGAAATTAATACTGTTAAAGGAAACATTAATTGGATGAAAATTCATGAACAAGACATGTCTAGCCCTCTATTTAAAAATGTCAAAGATCTTAAACCAGTAATACGAAGCACATCGGACTCTGGAGCTCTTGATAATGTTTTTGAGTTACTTACACATTCAGGAAAATTAGCTCCATTAATAAAATTAATGATGATACCTGATGCTTGGTCAAAAAGAAGTAAGACAGTTCCTAAAAATCATCAGGATTTATTTAATTTTTTAAATAGCACGATCGAACCCTGGGATGGTCCTGCTGCAATATGTGCTACTGATGCCAAATGGGTTTTAGCATCATCTGATAGAAATGGTTTAAGGCCTTTAAGATATTCAATATCCTCCGATGATTTATTTTTTGCTGGTTCCGAGTCAGGAATGATAAAAATACCTGAAGAAAAAATTATTGAAAAAGGAAAACTGGGGCCGGGACAAATTATTGCAATAGACTTAAAAAAAGGAAAATTATTTAAAGATAAGGAGATTAAAGATCTTTTAGCAAAAGATTATAAAAAATACAACAAACAAATCATTGATCTTGATAAAAAAATATCAAATGAAAAAGAAAAACCAAATTTTATAAAAGATGATTTAAGAAAAAGACAATTCTTATCAGGGTTGAGCATTGAAGATTTAGAATTAATTCTTCATCCTATGGCTGAAGAAGGTAAAGAAGCTTCAGGTTCAATGGGAGATGATACGCCAGTTGCAGTTCTTTCAAGTCATTATAGACCAGTTTCACATTACTTTAGACAAAACTTTAGTCAGGTTACTAATCCCCCTATAGACTCTCTAAGAGAAAATAAAGTGATGAGTTTAAAAACAAGATTTGGAAATTTGGGAAATATTTTAAATTTTGACAATTTAACTGAAGAAAATATATATGTACTTGATAGCCCTATACTTACAAATTCCCAGTTTATTAAATTTAAAAAATTTTTTTCAAAAAAAATAAAAATTATTGATTGCAGTTTTGACATTACATCATCATTAAAAAATAGGATAGAAGCCATACGCGAGGAAACAGAAACTGCAGTGAGACAAGGTAGCACCGCCCTAATTTTATCCGATAAAAATATTTCTAATCAAAAGGCTAGTATTCCAAGTATCTTAACTGTTGGAGCGGTTCATTCACATTTAGTTAAACAAGGCCTTAGGGGTTATTGTTCTTTAAATGTTGAGTGTTCTGATGCTTTAGATACTCATTCATTTGCAGTTCTAATAGGAGTAGGTGCAACGACTGTGAACCCTTATTTAGCAATTGATAGTATTTACCAAAGATTTGAAAAAAAATTATTTGGTAAAGCTGATTTTGAAAGCTGCGTGGACAAATTTAAGAAATCAATTGATGCCGGTCTTTTGAAGATAATGTCAAAAATGGGAATTTCAGTAATAAGTTCATACAGAGGAGGGTGCAATTTTGAAGCCGTTGGCTTAAGCAGGGCAATAGTTTCTGATTATTTTTCAGGCATGTCATCCAGGATTTCAGGAATAGGTATTATTGGTATTGAAAAAAAAATAAAAGAACTTCATAAAAAATTTAATGCTAAAAATGTTTTTTCTTTACCCATTGGTGGTCTTTATAGGTACAGAAAAAGTGGTGAAGATCACCAATATCAGGGTAAATTAATACATTTGCTGCAAACAGCTGTTGGTAGTGGTTCATATGAGCTATTTAAAAAATATTCATCAGGGATACACAACTTACCTCCAATCAATATAAGGGATTTAATAGAGTTTAAAAATAAAAGAAAACCAGTAGACATTAACCAAGTCGAACCTATAGAAGAAATATTAAAACGTTTTGGAAGCGGAAGCATGTCCCACGGAGCATTGTCAGCGGAAGCTCACGAAACTTTAGCAACAGGAATGAATAGAATTAAAGGAGCATCTTGTAGTGGAGAAGGAGGCGAAGATGCAAAAAGATTTGAAATTCTTCCAAACGGCGACAGCGCAAACTCTAGAGTAAAACAAATAGCATCAGCTAGATTTGGAGTCACTGTGGATTATTTGAATAATGCAAATGAAATTGAAATTAAAATGGCTCAAGGAGCAAAGCCGGGTGAAGGCGGACAATTACCAGGTTTTAAAGTTACAGAGGAAATCGCAAGATTAAGACATTCTACACCAGGCGTCACTTTAATTTCACCTCCACCGCATCATGATATTTATTCCATTGAAGACTTGGCACAATTAATTTACGATTTAAAACAAATTAATCCCAGTGCAAGAGTGGGAGTCAAACTAGTAGCTTCAACTGGAATTGGGACTATTGCTGCTGGAGTAGCTAAAGCAAAAGCTGATATTATTTTAATTTCTGGACATTCAGGTGGAACTGGAGCAAGTCCACAAACGAGTATTAAGTACGCAGGGATACCTTGGGAGATGGGTTTAACAGAAGCAAACCAAATTCTCACATTAAATAACTTAAGACATAACGTTACATTAAGAACTGACGGAGGGTTAAAAACAGGAAGAGATGTTGTAATGGCTGCAATGATGGGAGCCGAAGAATATGGAATGGGAACATCTTCACTGGTTGCAATGGGATGTATTATGGTAAGGCAATGTCATTCTAATACTTGTCCAGTTGGTGTTTGTAGCCAAGATAAATCTTTAAGAGAAAAATTTACAGGTACCCCGGAAAAAGTTGTAAATTTATTTAAATTTGTAGCAATCGAGGTAAGAGAAATACTTGCGTCACTAGGATTTAACTCAATTAATGAAATTATTGGTAGAACTGATTTATTGTCTCAAGTAAATAAAGGGGCATCAAACTTAGATGATTTAGATTTAAATCCTTTGCTTGTTCAGGCTGATCCTGGTGAAAACCCAAGATATTGTAAAGATAGACATATTAATAAAGTTCCAGACAATCTTGATGAAAAAATTTGGCTGGATATAAAAAAAAATATTGATCCAAATAAAAAAAATAACTTTGATTATGAAATTGAGAATACATCTAGATCTGTAGGAACTCGACTATCCCATTATATCTATAAGACATATGGTAATAACAAATTATCAGATGATACTATTAATATAAAATTAACAGGTACAGCTGGACAATCGCTCGGAGCATTTTTGACAAAAGGTATTAAACTGACAGTAGAAGGAGATTGTAACGATTATGTAGGAAAAGGATTATCCGGCGGAACTATCACTGTTTATCCTTCTTCAAAAAATAAACTTATTTCTAATGAAAATACAATCATTGGTAATACAGTTTTATACGGCGCAACCACTGGAAAATTATTCGCATCTGGGCAAGCTGGAGAGAGATTTGCTGTAAGAAACTCAGGAAGTCTGTCAGTTGTTGAAGGTTGTGGCGCTCATGGATGTGAATATATGACCGGCGGGACCGCAATAATATTAGGTGCAGTTGGTGATAATTTTGGAGCAGGTATGACAGGTGGAATGGCATTTGTATATGATCCAAAAGATGAATTCGATAATTTTGCTAATCCGGCCTCAATTATTTGGCAACAAATTGAAACAGAATTTTGGAAATCATTTTTAAAAGAAAAATTAAATGAATTTTTAAAAGAAACTAGCTCAGTAGTAGCTAAAAAAATATTGGACGATTTTGAAGTTCAATTAAAAAAATTCAAACAAATCTGCCCAATAGAGATGTTAGATAAACTAGATAACCCAATCACATTAAAATCTACTATTAAAAAGGTCAGCTAAATGAAGACAAAAAATATTATTTGCTTTGGTTTCGGCCAAGTTGCAAAAAATTTTATTAAAAAATTAAATGACCAAGAGATACCCTTCAAATTAACGATTACATCACGAGAAGAATCTAGAATTAAAAAATTTGAAAAAATAAGTTACGAAAGTTTTCAATTTACAGAAGAAGGTTTTGATAAAAATTTTATATCAAAATTTGAGGAAGCAGATCATGTTCTTATATCTATACCCCCAATCAGAGGAACAGATATTGTTATAAAAAATCTAAAAGATTACTTTAATTCAAGTAAATTTAAATGGATAACGTATCTTTCTGCAACAAGTGTTTATGGAAACCATAATGGAGAATGGGTAGATGAAAATAGTGAAACCAAACCAAACTCACCAAATGGTATTGAAAGACTTAAAATTGAAAAAGAATGGATGCAATTAGCGAACAAATTTAATTTACCATTTCAAATTTTTAGATTATCAGGAATTTATTCTAACCAATATAATATTTTAAAGAGACTAAAATCAGGAGAAGCCACGATAATAAATAAAAAAAATCATTTTTTTTCACGCATCCATGTAGAAGATATTGCAAATATTTTATCAAGCTCTTTAAATAATTTCAAAAAAAAAGAAATCTATAACATTTCAGATAATAAACCCGCATCTGCAGAAGAAGTCACAATGTATGGAGTCAAACTGTTGGGAATAGATAAACCTAAAACTATAAAAATAAATGAGATAGAAAGCGAAATGTTAAAAAATTTTTATAAAGACTCGAAAAAAGTAGATAACAAAAAAATGAAAGAATTTTTTAATTATAAACTAAAGTACCCGACTTATGTTGAAGGATTAAACTATATCTTCAACAATATTATTTAATTCTTTAATTATTTTTTTTAGAGGAACTTGATCTGATAAGCTGTGGTCTCCGTTTTTAATTACTACTAACTTCCTCTTCGCATTTGGAAATACCGAAAGAACTTTTCTTGAAAAAGATACCGGCACAACTTCATCTTTACCACCATGAACCATCGTTACTTTAATTTTTGATCTTATTTTTTTAGATATAATTTTATTTTTTCTTCCATCTTTTATTAATTGAAACGTTA
>Ga0222717_10004234_pt1 | contig 10624 bp, 22 predicted proteins | sample C33_18DmetaG_FD_165053 | JGI IMG/M metagenome (GOLD analysis project Ga0222717, IMG submission 165053) | Estuarine water microbial communities from San Francisco Bay, California, United States - C33_18D | ecosystem: Environmental > Aquatic > Marine > Unclassified | place: USA: California...
CTCTACCAAACTCATCTCCTGCTAAGTCAATTATTGCATTTATTAATTTTACTCTCATATTATTTATTATTAAATTGATTTGCTATTGAAAAGAACTTGTAAGTTTCGTAAGGCATTTTGTATTCCTTACATCTAAAACAAAAGAACTTTGGCCCTTTCTGCTCTTCAAACTTGAAGGCACATTTATTACACTTTCTCATATTAACAATTTAAGTATTCGTGATTATGTATAACATACATTTTAATCTGTCCGTCTGGATGATTTGAATAAATCATTTTAAGAGACTCTACAAGAACTTTTAATTCTTCTTCAGTAATAGTATAAGAATATATTTCTAAACTAGCCAGAACATCTCTATGTTCTTTTGTTTCACCTTGAATAGTCCAGGATGAAAAAACTTCAATCTTGATATCGTTGTCAATTTCTTTCCTGGTATTTTTAACGTTTCGCATTGACTTATTATTATATTCTGTAATTTTATTTATTATTGCTTTCATCTTTATTTTTTTTATTTATGTGATCTGTTTTTAATATTTCCTTTTCCCAAAGCTTCTTAAAAGCTTTGTTAAAAGTATGGTGATTACAATCTGTAAAACATTCCTCTGCAAGCTTAAAAATAAATGCTCCATCCCATTTACAATACCTACAGATAATAGAGGCAATTAATTCGTGTGGCTCAAGAGTAGGAGTAGACTCCCTTTCTTTATCTATTAAAGACAATAGACTTAACTCTCTTTGAACTGCTATGTTTCTGTAACCTTCTATAGTCTTAAGATTTAATTGATGAAATATACCATTAAAATCAGTAAAGAATTCCGGATCTAATTCATACTCTTCTCTAGTTTCCTGATTAAAGAATGTCATTTGATCACTAATTAAACCCAGGAAATATTGATGTTGTTTAGGTGATGAGTTCTTATAGAACTCTATCACTTTTTTATAAGGTGCATTCATACTAAATAAATTTATAGATTAAACCATTAACTTTAGCTTCAATTAATTTAGCTAAATTTATCATACGATAATTCTTTTTAGATAAATCATAGACAACAAGTAGGCCTCTAGATCCAGGATCATAAGACATACCTTTACCAGTCAAGCCTTTCTTGACGCCTCTGCGACAATGAATAGTCCTGATGTTACCATTCTTTTTAATGAATGTTGCGCTGAAGATCTTCCCACTGGAAGTCTCTTTAATAAACTTTTCAACTTTTTTCATATATTATTTTTAATGTTTGATACAATAGTACGAACTATTTTTTTGTCTAATGTTAATTTAATGTTAAGAAAATGTTAAATTAATTGTATCTTTAAAGTATGAACAGAGATCTACTTCGAGACAACAGAGATGACACCAGAGGTGGATCTAAGAACGTACTGAGTTCAGCGGGAAACCTACTGCGTTTAAGAACTAAACCCTACTATGTTTAAGAAGTAAACTTAATAAAATTAATAGATATGTACATAAAAAATAATGCATTTGAAAATCAAATATTTGATCACTTTAGAAAAACTCAAAAGACAATAGATGATGCAATAGAGCTTTTAAGAGAGAACAATTATAAGGTCATTGATTCCAAAGGTAATCAGGTTAACTAAGATCCTAACCCTACTGCGTTTAAGAGCTTAACCCTATTGCGTTTAACGAATAGAGTAATTCCCTTTAGAGAATCCTTCTAAAGCATATTGAGCTGCGTATCGGATTGAATCTAAACAGTGATTCCAACGATCAACTGGTTTTGTTTGGCCTTTTGTGGCCCAAACATAATTATTTAATTCCTTAACTAATTCTGTTGAATCAGGATCTATAATTAAATCAAAGTCCTGAAGAAGAGCAATACCAGATAAGATAGATCCTTTTCTTTTTATAGTAGGTCTAATATTAACTCCTTTAAGTTTAATTTCATTTATAAGCCTAGGTTCTGCTGAATCACAAATAATTAAATGTGGCCCTGCATATCTTATATTAAAGTCTGCTATCTGAGTTGTAGAAAGTCCAGGCTTGCAATACATTACTTTACAGTATATTCTTCTTCCTCTTCTATCTACACTAAGTTTAGTTAGTACTGTTGGATCTATAGAGAATCCAAAATCTTGCCCATAGTATATATCATAGTTCTCATTAAACTCTCCTATTCTCCAGTTCCTAAAGATAACCCCTTCCTGTTTTTCTAACCAGCCCCCGAGGATCTGATGAGTATATTTCTCTGGTCTTCTTCTCCTTATGTCTTGTATTTGATTTAAGAAAGAGATGGATAGGTTGTCTACATTATCTTTATAGGTTGTGTGTATATAGGTTATGCTATTCTTTAAACCATTGTGTCCATCCGGTATATCTCTATTCTCATAGAATCTATTATAAATCCAATGTTCTTTTGTAGTAGGATTTAATATAAGAACACATCTGTTTTGTCTATTCTTAACCCTAACAGATTGATCTATCTTATCAAAGTCATCTTCATTTGTTAACTCTTCTGCTTCATCTAAAACAAATGTAGTAATACCATTTAATGATTTTAGAGCTGCTGTTTGATTACCTGAAGCCGTTCTAATACCTTTAAATATAATACTGGATCCTGTCTTAACATTTGTGATTTCGTCTTTAGTTATTCTAAAGTCTTCAACCACACCCATAATTTCTAACTTCTCTATAAATTCTGGAATAATAGATGAAGCTGCTGATACCATTGTATATCTAGTAAATAGAATCTTATGTCCTCTTTCATAAGTTAACAGCAATAAGAACACGTTCGCTGCAAATGATTTACCGGATCCTCTTCCTCCCGTTACAATAAAGTATCTAGAGTCATTACCAAAAGCCTGGTACTTACTATTAAGTTTCGGTGTCTTCATCTTCTGATTCTATATCAATTGTATTCTCTTGTATCTTTGGTGTACCTTGGAAGAAGTTCATAATAGATATATCTACTTTATCATTAGCAGAAGAAGCATCTACATTATCTCTAGCTTTACCATAAATATATTCTAATATCATTTTTCTATCAAACTGAGACTCTTTAGCATTCTCTGCTACCATAACCCAGAAAGCTTCTTCAGATCCATAAACCTCTTTAATAGCACCTGTAGCGAGCATTTTAGATCTATTCTTCTTTGCTTTATTGATATTGGCAGGAGTAGCCATAGTTCTCCTGACAACAGCGTCTCCACGTTTCTGACCGTTGTTCTTTCGCCCATCGGTCTTCTTCATATATTTTCTCTCTACTTTTTTTCTAGGCATTTATTATCATATATTAATCCATATACTTCCCATATTCTCTCACTCCATTTCTTTTTATTATAAACCAATTCAGATTTCTTTTTAGATCCTTTGTATTCTAATACTATTCTAAAGTTATTACCTTCAGGAACAGGATACAATTTATATCCGTTGTTCATACACCAGGATATTATTTTAAGATCATATCTAATCCTTGGTTTTATTTTTCTTTTCTTAGCCATTAACCATTTGAAACAGTTTCATAACTTGAATAAACCTCTACCTTGTCTTTCCATTTACTATTTAACATTTTAACTATAGCATCCATTTTAACATACAGGTTGTCTATCTTGTTCTCAGGAGTTTGTTCTATTAATTTAGCAAACCTAGAGTCTATTGTATTCTGAACAACCTTACTTTTATTATCTTTTTTAGCAGCATCTTCGTACCTAGACAATCTTATTTTAAGATCTATGTTTTCAGATATTATGTCTGCTTTTGTTTTAGTATCTGATATTATCTCTTCTGTAAACAAAGATACAAAGTTGTCACATATTTGTTTCAATCTAGGTTCTTCTCTAAATATTACCGGAATAGTATGTCTTATAGAATAAATTACACTTGCGTGATTACAATTAACTTCTGCTGCCAAAGCATAATAAGTTGCTCTAGCATATTTTCTAGCTAGATAAAAGAATACGGCTCTCGCATAAACGTGATCTCTTCTTCTTAGTTTTCTACCTATATCTAATTGAGTTTTGTCCTCTACAAAGTCTCTTACTTCTTTAATGTTCATAGTGTTCTTGATTAAATGTTTTTGTTATTATTTTATAATATTTAATAGCTATAAATATTCCGTGGCATTCATCGTATAATTCTATCTCTTCATAGAACTTTAAACTGGCTCTTAATTGTCTTAATGATGCTCCGGCTAGAAAATCATCTACAGTTAAATTAAAATATAATCTACTTACTTCATTGTTAAAAACCAAAGTGTCCGATATAATTCTGAACTGCTCTTCTAAGTTTTCTCTTTCCTGAACTGATAAAATCATTTGTAGCTTTATGTATTTTTAATTTATTATTTCTTTTATCTATGATAACAAAGACGAACTCATCCTTATTAAACAACTGAGTGTAAATATAACTTTGTATATCATAACCGTAAAAGTAACTATTATATTCCCAATTATCAATATCTGAAGTGGTTTTTAGATCAATTATTTTATCTTCATATAAACAATCGGCTTTGCCTCTGAAAGGCAAGCCCATTACATATCCTATTCCAGACTTCTCACATTCTCCATTTGTTATATATTCTTTTACTTCAGGATCTTTTAACACAACTTCTTTTATACCATCTGCCCATATCCTTTCTTTTTCTAACATAACTTCTTTACCCTCTGAGTTTTGTTTAGCTAATTTGAATTCTTTATTCCTTCTAGAAGCAACATCAACAAAATCATAATAATCATTTAGTTTATCACTTTCTAATATTGAAACGTGAATTAATCTACCATCTCTAAACGGTTTGATATCTGAGTTCTTAGGATTATTTATGTCCTGTATATAATCATCTGCACTTACCATAAGCTTTTTAGCTACAGAAGAAGAAAGAGTATTCTTTCCTAAGAATCCATAATAGAAATTATTGTCTTCCATCTTTTTTAAGATGTCTTTAATATTCCATTCTGATCCGTCAAGTAATTTTATTGTATCCATTTGGCATCATTTATGTTTAAATAAGCAACTTCTTTTGCAATCCTACCTCTATTGTTAAATTGAGTAGTAGCAGGATTTTTATAATTAACTTCCCATTTAGGTGATACATCAAACAAATTAAAAGAATATATACCTTTTGGTGTACTGCAAATATAATAAGGAATATCTAAATGTCTATTACAAACATCAAGCATTGCATCAAATTTCTTTTTCTCAATAAGTAAAGTATCATAATGAGTCTTCCTACATTTTAATTCTATTCTATGAGCCTTGTCTACAGAATAACAATCCCATCTAGATAGTTTACCTCTTGCTTTTACTAAGTCTGGATAAACTTGTAGTTTTAAATAATTAAATAAATCCTCTTCTTTATTTATAGGCTTCATAAACCTTTTTAAGTGGACTGTATACATTAGTAACAAAGCACGAGCTACAACTCGTTGCTTTTTGTTTAGCATTAAATATTCTATTAAATATGTTAATACATCTTACAACTCTATTAGAAGAGATTATACTTCCTTTAGTAGTAAACACATCAGTTAAGAAATTGTATTCTTCTTCGTTTAAACACAAAGGCTTATTATATCTAAACATATCGTTTAGTAATTTTTTTCTTTCATCACATCCACAATCTTCACCAGCTAAAAACTTAACTGCTTTTTTAATTCCTGTAGCTTCAGTGATCTTTTCGATAGTATCTCCAAGTCCTTTAGACTTGTTTTTGTTATCTGCATCAAAGTTCTTTTTCCATTCTTTGTATGCCTTTGTTCTTTTGTCTTTTGGTTCTTTCATTTTATTTGGTAATAGTCTTTATTAAAGAAATCTGTTATGTCCTCACCGAACTTTTCAATGAGTATTTGTTTATAGTTCTTACAAGAGTTATATATACTTGTTAATGATATTTTAGTTTCAGAAGCTATATTCCTTAAGCTTTTATCTGTAAAGAAATAAAGCTTAAATAACTTCTCATCATACCAATGCCAAGTAGAAACCTCTTTTAATATATTATCCATAATCTTTTTATGTGCCTCTTCCATATCTATTGACTCTATGTCATTTTCTATAGAAGAACAAAAATCATAATTTATATTATCACTATCATCAAAAGAATCATAGTCTTTATATTGAAAGATTATATTCTTTTTTCTCTTATTCTGATGTTTGTAATATAAGTTCCTGATAGTCACATATATATATAGGGAACTAATTTTACCGTCTACTGTTATACGATCTATATCTTTAATGTATTTTTTAAGTCTTAAATACATCTCCTGAACTAGTTCTTTAGCTAGTGATTCATCTTTGCAAATAGAAAGTGCAATCTTAAACCATTCCTTATTTCGCTTAGATAATTCTTCTAGTATCATTCAGTTCCTGATATTATATCTTTTTTAGGTCTGTCATTCATTAAGGCATAACCAAGAAACAAATAATTAATAGCATCCGCATACCTACTTTCTATTGGTTCAGCTTGTGGCATATCCGGATTATTAGAGTGACTTAGAATAGCCTGTATGTGTTTATGGAAGAACACAGCCCAAACTTCAGCAGGCTTAATACCTATATGGTTGCCAGTACTTTTGAAGTTATATAATACATCAGTATTTTTATTAGTGTATTCCGGTTGCTTTGCATCCATTATAGATTGACATTCGTCTAGCAATTCTTTCTTTAATTTATTAAATTCTCTGTTGTTCATAGTTTGGCTATTAATATACTAATTTTATTTCTATTTTATTGCTTTCTCCGTAGAATTTTCTTAACTCCTTTACTCTTACTATATTTTGATCTTGAGCAAACACAACTCCTTCTAAAGCATCTATAAAAGCTTTATTAATATTATCTAATAAATCAGGCTTAGTTGTTTTATCTAGTTGATAGGTTCTTCTCTTTTTAGGAGTAGACTTAGTATATTCAAATATATAATGCAAATATTCTACAGTAATTGCAGTACCGGCAGGAATTATCTCAAAGTCTTGAGGTAATTGATTTCTAGCTAAAAGCATTATAGCTCTTTTATAATCCTTTATTTTTTTAGGTGTATAAGCTATACCGTTTCTACCCATCCTGATTGATTGATGAGCTTGAGGTCTTATGTCAAAAGTTAAATTTAGTTCCATTTCTTACGTTTAATATATCGTCTATTTTATCTATTATTATTGGGATACCATCACTATTGACTTCAAAGAAGAACTCTTCAAAAGCAAAGCTCCTGGATCTTTTACAACTAACTTTTACAATACTATCATTATCTTCATTGACATTTAATTGTATCTGGGTCTCCGTTTTTTTTTCTAAGTGAGATCCTAAATGGCCTGTGGCTTTAGTTGAATTAAAGTTAGTATGTATTACACATATGATATGTATGTTATATTTTTCTGACCATCTTAATATTCTTTGTACAATTTCACTAGATTCCTTTATATCATTGACATCTAAAACAAGATCTGCAATGCCATCAATTACCATCACACCTAATTCATTTGAATACTTTTCTAGGTACAATTCTATAAACTCTATTCTTTCTTGTACTGATAATACTCTAAGAGCATAAGTATCATAAAAGGTTCTGTTCTGTCCAGAAATATCCAGGACTCTCCTAAACACCTTTTGTGCGTGAAATCTACCTTGTTCAGTATCGAAATGAACTAATTTAAGGCCGTTTCTATGACCTTTTAGGTTTCCGGTTAGTTTATTAGTTCCCGATAAATAAACAGCGCATAGCATTGAAACTAGGAATGTTTTCTTGCTTTTAGGAGCAGCCTGGATAAAACTAAAGTTTCCGTATGTTCCTATTGGAATAGGATAAAACTTATCTCTTATTTTGTATTGGCCATAAGATAAAGCCACTGGAGGGTATTCTATTGATTCTTCAGGATCAACGTATGTTTTTTGGTAGAGGAGGTTGAATTTGTTGTTCATAGGTTTGTTTTATGTTATAAATATAAAAAAAAAGTGGGTCTTTTACAACCCACTTTTCTAATTACAAAACTAAAACACTAAAAATCCACCGTCTCCTCAGAGGTGTTTGCTTTAACAAGTTCAGCTCTAGTAATGTTTCCATCAGTCCAAACAACTTTACCATTTCCTAAATAGGACTTAGGTTCTTTTGCTAGTCTCTCTTCTTTACTTTGAGAGTAATATACTGAAACATTCTGACCATACTGGTTAGTTTCTTCCCTTGTTGCTAGATCAATATTAAGATATTGACCTTTTTTTAATTTAGACTTGTCAATCTTTTTGACGTCTATTGAAATTGATGTTATACTTGCCATATAAATAAAAATTAAGAGTTTACTAATTGAGTTTTTGCGGCATCAGATATTGTGTATTTATCTTGTACCTGTTTAATGTTACCTCCATTTGAAAGGAATTGTTTTACATTTTCGAACTTAGGATGTTTAGGTGTTAACAATTCTTTTTTAGATGTTGTTTTACCGTGCGTATTAGTTGCATCAGCATCCTTTGTATCGTCAATAAGAAACAATCCGTTTAAAGCATACTTTCTAGCATAAGAACTAGAACTTCCAAATGATTGTGCTATATCCATTCCTTTTTTATCAGGATTGATTCCTGCTTGAGCAGAAACCGGGATCTCAGTTTTACCGTCTGATATAGTTGCAGTAGCTTCTACATACGATAATTCTAACAATGAATGTACTTTGTCTGTTAATGTTAAGACCAAGCCATTTTCATTTAATAAAGGCTTAACTGCCTCTAAGATGTCTTCACAAGATCGGTAATTGTATTTACCGAAATTGTTTCTTTGGTTTTTAGGCGCTTTCAATCTACCTTGAATGCTCGCCAATTTTTCGTGTAATGATTTCATAATTCAAATATATAATATATCTAGATAGAATCAAAATACTTTTTTACTTTATCATCATAAATACTGTTTTCTAACTCCTTTTTTAGGTGAAAAATATCCTTATTAAGTTTGTCGTTTATGAGTTCAACTTGCTGTATTTTAATAGATAATTCTGCGTTATAAGATGCTATTCTAACTAAACATCCCTGCATTGAGTTTATTTTTCTATCGTCCGGTAAAACTATAGGATTGTTTAAAAAACTCTTTAAATCGTCATAATCATTGTAGTATTCTAATTCTGTGTTTATTTTCATTTTGTGTATTTTCAACAAATATAATATAATATATTATATATACAATACAACTATAAGGTTGTATTGTATTATATATTATTTAATATATAATACTATATAATATGCTATATAATACTTATATAATATATAATATAATATATATAATATACTATATTATACAAACCTTTTTGCTAATTTTCTATTGAAATGCCATATTGAGTCTGGTTTCATATTGTCGTTATCGACATAAATCCTATCATCTGAGAAACCTATTCTAGTAAAACCAACTTCAAGTAAAGCTGTTATTATGCTGTATCTCTTATAATTATCTTTACACCAGATCTCACAAGCTCTACCTATCAAATGAGAAGAGTTACTGAGTTCATTGGCCATTAATACACCATCAGGTGATACATAACCTTTAAGTATCTTAAACTTTATCTTACAAAGTCTTCTAGCTTCGTGTAACATAGATAGAAATTCTCTATCCATATACTTGAATCCTGTATCAGGAAACCTTGAATAAGGACAATCAAAATCTTCGAATGTAAAATATTTAAGTTCTATAATAACTGTGTTTAACGACCTTGACCTTTATACTTCTTTTTATATTTGTTTTGTCCTGGTGATGCATTTTTAGAATGCACACCTGGCCTTTTAGAGCGATTAGAAGCACGATAATTACCTGTGACTAGTTTAGCCATTACTTTTTGAATTTCTCTACGCTACGGCCTCCAAAATAAGCTCCTATGACCGTTATAAGCACTAATTGCAGCAGATCTATCCAATTAGCTTTAACTTCAAACGAAATAACACCGGCATCTATAAATACCATTATAACCGTAGATACTACTAAAAAGATAAGAACTAAAGGTCTAACATTCTTAGATAGCCAGGAATCACTATTCATATCGGTTTTCCATCTTTCAGTAACATTCTTTTGTATATCAGCTTCTGCTTTTATCCATACCTCTTCCATCTCTTTTTCAAACTGAGCTTTCTCTACTTTACTAAAAGTATGTTTATCTATTATACCTGAAATCTTTTCTGCTATGCCGGATCCCGCAGATCCAAATAGCTTTGCTAATATCTTACCCATAATTTTATTACCATTTTATATGAACAAAAACAAATATTAAATAGATGTTTAGTTCATTGAATTCATTTTGTTCGTCTGCTGGATATGAAGAAAAGCCTAATAAAGGCCCGCTAGAAAACGTTTCTCCAAATCCTATAGAAAAATTATCCATTACTTATATCTTTATATTTAGTTTTACCGTCTTCCTTATATGCCAATAAACATCTCTTCCTGTTTGAATCACTATCTACATAGCTAACGTGTACCCAATCAGGGTTAGTATCTGTACCAAACTCCCAAATAAGTTGGTCAAAATCGAGATTATCTTTAATATAGTAATACATATAAGCATTAGAAACATAACCATAAAAGTCATCGATATCAATAGCTCTACCTTGACAATGTTGACTTCTACTGCTTCCACCAATTGATTTATTAAGTTCTTCACTTCTATAAAATGAGTTAATTTTTATTGGACCATTAACAGCTTCTCTAAGTGGTTCAA
>Ga0222717_10004236_pt1 | contig 10620 bp, 13 predicted proteins | sample C33_18DmetaG_FD_165053 | JGI IMG/M metagenome (GOLD analysis project Ga0222717, IMG submission 165053) | Estuarine water microbial communities from San Francisco Bay, California, United States - C33_18D | ecosystem: Environmental > Aquatic > Marine > Unclassified | place: USA: California...
AGCCCTATAATATCCTAAATCATTTTTTGGAATATCTGCAGTAACCCACCCATCTTTAATTAGCTTTTCTACCTTGTCTAATTTTTTTTGTTCTAAGTAAGCCTCTGCCAATTTTATCTTACCTATTCCCCCTAGTGGTGGATGACGATCAAACCAGTTTATTATCGATGTAGGTGAGTTATTCCTTAGATATATTTTTTTTTCTGCAAGATATTTAATTCTGTTGATCCGAGGATAATCTTCATGTTGTTCTATAAAATTTTTATAATCATTAAAGCTTGCAGAATTCTGCGTTGTTTTTAAGTGCATCCATGTAATAAGATTCCTAAATTCACTGTTTTTAACTTTTTTTGCACTCTTTAAAGCACTATTCCATTTTCTGGCTTTAATAAATTTTATTGTTTCTTTCGCTTTTTCAAAATCTTTTTGATTTAAAATAGTTGATTTTTCTATTTCTTTAGTTTGAGCTTTATAGGTAATAGGTTTTTTCTGAGGCAATAAAAAAATATCTACTTTTGATTTGTTTACAATTTCTTTTTTTTTAATATCAATTTTCTTTACTTCAGTTTTCTTAGTTTTGACTGTTTTATCCTGTTTTATTTCTGCTTGAATTATTGGTTTTTTTTGAGGTAGATGCTGCACATTTTCAGATTTTACAGTTCTTTCAATTTTTTTAAAAACTGAGGGTTTTTTTTTAGGAAAAAGAAATTGATCATCAGAATGACTATAACTAATTGTTAAAAAAAATATTAATAAAGCTAGACTAATTAATTTATTGGTCATAAGTTAAGAATTATTTATCTTATATTGTTTTATGCTTAAAGGATCAATTGTAGCTTTAATAACACCTTTCAAAGATGACAGTCTTGACGAAGAAAATTACATTAAATTAATCAATTATCATCTTAAAAATGGGACCAATGGAATTGTGCCAGGTGGTACTACGGGTGAGTCACCAACATTATCTCATAACGAACATAAAAAAATTATAGAAATTTCAGTAAAGGAATGTAACTCGAAAATACCAGTAATTGCTGGCACAGGCTCAAACTCAACAGATGAAGCTATTGAATTATCTAAATTTGCTGAAAAGGCAGGTTCCGACGCTATACTTGTAGTAACACCTTATTACAATAAACCAACTCAAGAAGGATTATATCAACACTATAAAAAAATTAATGACAATGTTGGAATTCCAATCGTAATATATAATATACCATCACGTTCTGTTATTGATATGTCTGTAGAAACTATGACTAAATTATATGAACTTAAAAATATTATAGGAGTAAAAGATGCTACAGGTGATTTAAAAAGAGTTGAACTTCAAAAAAAATCAATGGGAAAAGATTTTATACAATTAACTGGTAACGATGATAATGCCTTAGAATTTAATATGCTCGGAGGTGTTGGCGCTATTGGTGTTACTGCTAACATTGCTGCAAAATTATCTTCCGAATTTCAAAAAGCATGCGTAGAAGATAAAAATAAAGCTGCTGAATTAGATAAAATTCTACAGCCACTTCACAAAGCTATGTTTATTGAAAGCAATCCATCACCTGTAAAATACGCCGCATCATTATTAAATATGTGCAATGCGAGAGTCAGACTACCTCTTGTCGAAGTTCAAGACGAAACAAAAAAAAAAATATCTGATTCTCTTAAAGTAGCCAAAATACTTTAATGAAACAAAAAATAGTTCCTGGTCAAAAAATTATTTGTTTGAATCGTAAAGCCAGTTTTAATTACTTTTTTATTGAATTGCTTGAAGCTGGAATTTCTTTAAAGGGATCAGAGGTGAAATCGCTTCGGGATGGAAAAGGAAGTATAGCAGACTCCTACGCCGTTGACAACAATGGAGAATTATTTTTAATAAATTCTCATATTCCTCTTTATAGACAATCTTCTTATAACAATCACGATCCTAAAGGAGATAGAAAACTGCTATTAAATAGAAAAGAAATAAACAAACTTATAGGAAGAATAAATCAAGAGGGTTTAACTCTAATTCCTACCAAATTATATTTTGTTAAAGGAAAAGTAAAAGTTGAGATTGCTGTGGCAAAAGGAAAAAAACTTTTCGATAAAAGACAAGTAAAAAAAACAAGAGATTGGAATAAAGAAAAAGCAAGGTTGTTGAGTAAAAATAATAAATGATACACATTAACATTGGTTCAAATCTTGAGTCTAAATTTGGTAATAGATTTTCTAATATATCCACTGCTATTAATTTATTAATTAGCTCAAAATTAAAAATTATTAAAGTTTCTAATTTTTTTAAGACCCCTGCATACCCAAATAAAAAAGATCCTTATTTTATAAATGTTGGAGTATTAGCAAATTATGAGTTTGATGAAATATCTTTAATAAACACAATAAATATAGTTGAAAAAAAAATTGGTAGAATAAGATCAAAAAAAAATGATCCGAGGGTTTGTGATATTGATATTATTGATTTTAAAGGAATAATAATTGAAAATGATAATTTAAAAATACCTCATGAAAAGTGCCATTTAAGAAACTTTGTTCTTTACCCTTTGCTGCAAATAGATCCTGAGTGGATACATCCTATTATAAAGAAAAATGTTAAATTTTTAATCAGTAAACTTGATCAAAAATCCAGGATAGAGATTACAAGATTAAATAAAAATGTTATTGTTAAATCATGATTAATAACAATGAATTAATTGATCAAATTAAATCGTATAACAAATTCTTAAATTCAGAGTCTTTAAATAAAGCATATACCTTTGCACTTGAAGCTCATCAAAATCAGAAAAGAGAAGAGGGTGTTCCTTATATTTTTCATCCTGTAGCGGTTGCTAAAATTTTAACTGATTTAAAATTAGATAGCGCAACTATTACCACAGGATTGCTACATGACACAATTGAAGATACAAAAGTTACATATGAGAGTGTCAAAAAGGAGTTTGGTGAAGAAGTAGCAAATTTAGTAGAAGGGGTTACTAAAATTTCTGAGCTAGAATCAAAAGCTTCTACGGACAACAAAGCTGAAAATTTTAGAAAATTAATTTTAGCTACTTCAAAAGATATTCGAGTTTTATTAGTTAAACTTGCTGATCGACTTCATAATATGAGAACTATTCATTTTATGAAGGATAAAGATAAAATAATTCGTAAAGCTAAAGAAACTATGGAAATTTATGCACCACTAGCAGATAGAATGGGTATGAACAGAATTAGAGATGAGTTGGAAGATTTATCATTTTCTGTTTTAAATGAGCCTGCTAGAGATTTAATAATAAAACGTTTAAAATTTATAAAAAATAACAGGGATGATAATTTTAAATCAATATCAGTTGATCTAATAGATCTTTTGAAAACCAATGGTATTGCTGCAACTATCACGGGACGAGAGAAAACACCTTTTTCAATTTGGAGAAAAATTCAAAATAAAAAAATTTCACTTGAACAATTAACTGACATAATAGGCTTTAGGATCATTGTTAAGAATATTGAAGATTGCTACAAATCATTAGGTGTATTTCATAGTAGTTTTTCAACTATACCAGGAAAATTTAAAGATTACATTTCAACACCAAAAATAAACAAATATAAATCAATACACACATCTGTTATCGGACCAAGAAAAAATAGAATAGAAATTCAAATTCGAACCCATGACATGCATGAGTTTGCTGAACGTGGAATAGCTTCACATTGGAAATATAAATCTTCTGAAAAATTTTCAGACTTATCATGGAAAGAATATGATTGGTTAAGAGATCTTGTTGAAATTATTGAGACTGGAAACAGCCCCGAACACTATTATGAATTTACCAAACTACAGATGTTTCAAGAAAATGTTTTTTGTTTTACGCCAAAAGGAGCTGTAATAAAATTACCTATGAATGCTACACCTATCGATTTTGCTTATGCTGTACATACAAAAATTGGTGATAGTGCCATTGGTTGTTTGATTAATGGAACTGCGAAAACTTTGCAATGTATATTAAATAACGGTGATATGGTCAGCATCGAAACATCCAAAAATGCTTCTCCCTCTTTACATTGGTTGAGTTCTGCAAAAACAGGAAAAGCAAGAGCTGCAATTAGAAGATATTGGCAAGATAAGTCTTTAGAAAATACGAAAAATATAGAAAAAAATTATTTTAGTACAATTGAAGTTGATTTACCGCATAAACCTGGCGCACTTGGCAATATATGTCACTTAATAGGATTAAACAAAGGAAATATAATTAATGTTGAGTTGATTGAGAGAAAAGATGATTATTACAAGTTTTCATTAGATCTTCAAATTAAGGATTTGAAAAATTTTACAAACTTGATAAGTCAAATAAAGCAAAGTAATTTAAATTTTAGAATAATACGACACAAACAGAAAAAAAATGCTTTCATTAGAAGAATCTTTGAAAATTTTAAAAGAAACTAAAGCTTTACTAGAAGGTCATTTTATACTTTCTTCAGGGCTCCACAGTCCAAAATATGTACAGTGCGCTCAATTAATGAGTAAACCCCATAAAGCAATTAAAATATGCGAGTCACTTGCAGAAAAAATTATCAAAGAATTCCCAGACTTTGATTTGATTTTATCTCCAGCTATGGGCGGTGTAATAATAGGTTATGAAATAGGTAAACTTTTAAAAAAAGAAACAATTTTTTCAGAGAGGGTGAATGGTGAATTTCAGTTAAGAAGAGATTTTAAAATAAAAAAAAATTCAAAAGTATTAATAATCGAAGATGTTATAACAACTGGTAAATCTAGCCTTGAATGTTCGAAATTAGTGAAATCAAATAAAGGAATAATTGTTGGATACGCATGTTTAATTAATAGAACAGATGGAAAATCTGAAATAAATAGGAAAATAATTTCTCAAGTTGAATTAAATATTCCAACTTTTTCTAAAGATAATTTACCCAAGGAACTTTCTTCAATTGACCCAGTCAAACCTGGAAGTCGAAATCTATAATGAAAAAAATCAGACTCGGTGTTAATATTGATCACGTTGCAACCGTTAGAAATGCAAGAGGAGAATTATATCCTAGCCCTTTAAGAGCTGCAATGTTAGCACAAAAAAATGGAGCTGACTCTGTAACAATACACTTACGAGAAGACAGAAGACACATTAACGAATTAGACTTAAAACAAATAAAATCAAAATTAAAAATTCCTTTAAACTTGGAGATTGCTGCTACAAAAGAAATGCAAAATATAGCGATGAGAAACAAACCTCCTTTTATTTGTATAGTTCCAGAAAAAAGAAAAGAAGTCACTACAGAAGGTGGTTTAAATCTCAATTTTAACAAAAATTTTCTCAGAAAGATTATTACAAAATTAAAAAAAAATAAAACGCGAGTAAGTTTATTTATTGAACCTAGCCTTAATGATGTTAATGAGTCCAAAAAATTAAATGCTGACTGTATCGAGATTCATACTGGTAAGTTATGTAATTTAATTAATAAAAAAAAAAGATATATAAATGAATTAAATAGAATTAAAAAAGCTGTTAAATTAGGTAATCAATTAGGTTTAGAGGTGCATGCTGGACATGGTTTAACATTTAAATCTGCGAAAATTTTATCGAGATTGAAAGGAATTCACGAGTTTAATATTGGGCACTTTTTAATAGGTGAGTCTATATTTGTTGGTTTATCGAACACAATTAAATCCTTTAAAAAGCTTTTAAATTCATGAAAATATATGGAATTGGCACAGATATTGTAAGTGTGGATAGAATAAAAAAATCTTTAAAAAATAATAATTTTTTAGTTAGGTTATTTTGTAAAGAAGAAATATTAAAGTGCGCTAAATTAACAAAGCCTTACAATTGTTATGCTAAAAGATTTGCTGCAAAAGAAGCATTTTCAAAAGCTTTAGGTACAGGTATCTCAAATGGTATTAATTTTAATGAAATTATTGTAATGAATGAAAAAAATGGCAAACCATTTATAAAATTAAAGGGCAATACCATGAAAATAATAAAAAAAAAATTTAAAAAAAAGCCAAAAATTGCTTTATCTCTTTCAGATGAAAAAAAATACGCAGTTGCTTTTGTAACAATTTCTTTATGATTAAAAAAAAAATATCTTTAATAATTTATGAGAATATTAAAACATTATTTGGTGCGTTAATAATTGCAATCTTAATAAGGTCATTATTATTTCAACCTTTTTATATACCTTCATCATCCATGGAACCAACTTTATTAGTCGGTGATAGAATATTTGTAGCTAAATATACCTATGGGTACAGTAAACATTCCTTTCCATTTAGTCCTGCTATTTTTAATAACCGTGTATTTTCAGAAAAACCAAAAAGAGGTGATTTAGTAGTTTTTAAAACACCTTCTGATAATAGAACAGATTATATAAAAAGATTAATAGGCTTTCCAGGAGATAGTATTCAATTTATTAATGGTGAACTATATTTAAATAGCAAAAAAATAAAAAAAAAAATAATAAATAATTCCAATTTAATTAGATGTGGAAATTTTAATTTAGAAGTAAATACTTTTATTGAGACACTTCCTAATGGAATTGAGCATCGAACTGTATATAAAAAAAAAGGGTCATTACAAAACACAAAATCATATAAAGTTCCTGCAAACCATTATTTTTTATTAGGGGACAATAGAGACTGCTCAAAGGACAGTAGATATCTTGATAGTGTTGGTTATGTTAATAATAATAACCTTGTAGGAAATGCAAAAATTATTTTTTTTTCTAATGATACTAAAATAAGTCCATTAATAAAATTTTGGAATTTGAAAAATTCCTTTAGATTAGAGAGATTATTTAAAATATTATAATGGTTGATAAAATAAAAGAATTAGAAAAAATAATAAAATATTCTTTCAAAAATAAATCTCTATTAATAATGTCGTTAACACACAAAAGTTTTGATAGCGTTAATAATAATGAAAAATTAGAATTTTTAGGTGATAGAGTTCTTGGACTTATTATATCTCAAAAACTATTAGAAAAGTTTCCAAACGAAAAAGAGGGTATAATTGATAAAAAATTTGCTAATTTAGTTAATAAAAAAACCTGTTCACTCGTAGCAAAAAAAATTAATTTAAGAAAATATTTGTATCTTGGCGCATCTCATAAAAATCTAGAAAGATCAGCTGATAAGATTATAAGCGACTCTTTAGAGGCTATAGTGGGAAGCATTTATATTGATGGTGGTTTAAAAAATGCCCAAAAATTTATTCTAACTTTTTGGGCATCTTATTTAGATAAATCAGTAATAACCCAAGTAGATGCTAAAACTAAACTTCAAGAATATAGTTTAAAAAAATTTAAAATTTTACCTAAATATATTTTTCGTAAAAAAATAGGTCCACAACATAAACCTTTATTTAAAACAGAAGTTCAAATTCCAAATTCAAAAAAAATATCAGGTACTGGGACTTCCAAAAAAAATTCTCAACAAAATGCTGCATCTAAACTATTAAGTATTTTAAAGATATGAATTGGGAAGATAATTGTTATTTACTATCAAAAAGAAAATTTAGGGAAAACGCTAATATCATAAACATTTTTACTGAACATAAAGGAAAAATTAGCGGTATTGTTTATGGAGGAACTTCGAGAAAAATAAAAAATTATTTACAAATTTCTAATAAATTATTTGCAGCTTATTCATCTAAAAGTGAAAATAGGCTTGGTTATTTTAAAACAGAATTAATTAAACCAGTTGCCCCACAATATTTTAATAATAAAGAAAAAACCTCAGCATTAATATCAATTTGCTCATTATTAAATTCTTTATTACCTGAAGGACAACCAAATATTAATATTTATAAATCTCTTGAAAATTTTATTAATTCTTTAAATTCAGATAATTGGATAATACTATACGTTTTCTTTGAGTTAAATCTAATTAAAGATTTAGGTTATGACACAAATTTAAGTCAGTATATCAATAGAAATAACAATAATGATACAAGAAAGATTAATATCGATGGGTGTGCCTATGAAGTTCCAATTTATTTAATTTCAAAAAAAATTTCTGATAATATTTCCAGAACTTTAATAAGAAAATCTCTTTATTTTACAAGAAACATAATACTCAATAGATTTTTTATTCCCAATAACCTTCTATTTCCAAAATCTAGAGTTATTTTAGAAAATTATTTTAATTAATTTTTTAAATCTTTAGCAATATCTAGCGCAAAATAAGTTACAATAGCTGAGGCACCAGCTCTTTTGAAAGCTATTAGGCTTTCTATAATTGCATTTTCATTTATAAGTTTATTTTTTATACCATTTTTAATCAAACTGTATTCTCCGGAAACTTGATAAGCAAATATTGGTATTTTAAATTCATTTTTTGCATTTTTGATTATATCTAGATAGGGCATTCCTGGTTTGACCATTACAATATCTGCTCCCTCTTTTATATCTAAACCAATTTCTCTTAATGACTCATCAGAGTTTCTATAATCCATTTGATACGTTTTTTTATTTGATTTTAAACTCGATTTTGAACCTACTGCGTCTCTAAACGGACCATAAAAATTAGAAGCGAATTTAGCTGCATAAGATACTATTGGTAGATGTTTGAAATTATTTTTATCTAAACACTTTCTTATTGCACCTATACGACCATCCATCATATCTGACGGTGCTATCAAATCACATCCCATTTTTGCATTTAAAACAGCTTGTTTAACTAAAATTTTTAAAGTCTCATCGTTATCAATATTATTATTAATTAAAACACCGTCATGACCGTGTGTAGTGTAAGGATCTAGCGCTATATCACACATAACTCCAATTGAGGGGTATTTTTTTTTGATATATCTTAGCGCTTTACAAACTAAATTGTTTTCGTTCAAAGCTTCTGAACCTAATTTATCTTTTTTTTTTAATGGCGTGTTTGGAAAAAGAGCAACTAATAAAATTTTATTTTGTTCTACTTTGTTCAAAATAACATTTAATTTATCAACAGTATATCTATATACTCCTGGCATGGATTTAATTTCTTCAATTATATTTTTTCCGTCTCTAATAAATATAGGTAAAATTAAATCACTTGTATTAAGCTCATTATCTGAAACTAATTTTCTCAACCAACTTGAATTGCGAATTCTTCGCAATCTCGTGGAGGGATATTTTCCTAAAATTTTCATGTGTTAGTATAGTTAATTATTGTATGATGCGACAAATGATATATTATATAATTTCTAAAAGTAATTATAAAACACAATTATGGCACATCTAAATTTTTCTGATTTTCATGCAGTTCCAGACATTAAATTTGATATAGGAAGGCTTAGATCTGATTTAGATAAAGTACTTCAAAAAAGACAATTTGCATCTCCTGGAATTTCAAACTTTGGGGCAATTCCTGTTAATCAAATTCCAAATGATGATACTTCCACAAAAGGAAACAATATAAGAGGAATTTATTGGACAATTCCTGACGAAAAAGGAAAAGAAGTTACTAGAGATGTCCCAATAGATGAGTCAAAATATACTCAGCTTGTCCCTGAATTCGAAGAAACATATTTTAAAGAAGTTTATCAAACACTAAAAAAAAGGTTTAAACTTGGAAGGGTTAGACTGTTACTGAAAGAGCCAAGATCAGTTTTAAGTTGGCATAAAGACCCGGAACCAAGACTTCATATACCAATTATTACTAATCTTGGTTGTTCAATGGTAATAGAAAATGTCGCTAAACACCTTCCTGCTGATGGCCAGGTAACAATAACTAATAATACAAAATACCATAACTTTTTTAATGGTGGTGAGCAAAATAGAGTTCATCTAGTTGCATGCGTCTTGGAAAACCCTTTTAAATAATTTGAGTTACTTATTTAAAAAAATTTGCATAGCATCTGATCATGGTGGCTATGTTTTAAAAGAAACTATTAAAGATTTTTTAATAAAAAAAAATATACCAATTATTGACCTTGGTCCTTTTGAAAATAGAACTGTAGATTACCCTGATTATGCTAAAAAAATTGCTAATAGAATAAAAACAAAAAAGAGCGATGTAGGTATTCTTATTTGCGGATCTGGAACGGGAATGGCTATTAGTGCTAATAAAATCAAAAATATTAGAGCTGCTGTTTGCTATAATATAAGGTCTACAAGATTGTCTAGAGAGCATAATAATGCTAATATAATAGCCTTAGGTGCCAGATTAACAAATAAAAAACTGTCTTTAAAATTAGTTGAAATTTTTCTAAAAACTAAATTTGAAGGTGGAAGACACTTAAAAAGAGTTAACAAAATATAATGTCTGTAATTAAACTTGATAAATATTTAAATAGTTTTTTTAAATTAAAGCTGAAAGATTCAGATAAAGAACTTTACGATTCAATTAGCGATGAATTTACAAGACAACAAAATCATATAGAATTAATTGCATCAGAAAATATTGTATCAAAAGCAGTTTTGGAAGCACAAGGTTCAGTTTTAACAAATAAATATGCTGAAGGTTATCCTTCAAAAAGATATTACGGTGGTTGTGAACATGTAGATGTTTCAGAGAATTTAGCCATTGAGCGTGCAAAAAAATTATTTGATTGCAAATACGCAAATGTACAACCGCACTCTGGAGCTCAAGCTAACGGCGCAGTTTATTTGGCACTTTTGAAACCAGGCGATACTACTTTAGCAATGAGT
>Ga0222717_10004237_pt1 | contig 10619 bp, 29 predicted proteins | sample C33_18DmetaG_FD_165053 | JGI IMG/M metagenome (GOLD analysis project Ga0222717, IMG submission 165053) | Estuarine water microbial communities from San Francisco Bay, California, United States - C33_18D | ecosystem: Environmental > Aquatic > Marine > Unclassified | place: USA: California...
ATTGCACTGCATAGAGGATAGCTCACCTCTCCAGTCTCGGAATACAATTTTTCGTCTTTATCTTCGTGCTCTTCTGGTAGAAACCAATCAGCATCTTGATGCCATTCTTCTAACCCTACCGCAGTAGAAATATCAACAAACTGATCGCCATTGATGACATCCGATATTTCTGCTAAAATTTTGTTATGATAAAAACTTTCTGACGGAAGAGAGTGCCAACGAGTGGTGAAAGGCTTAAAGCTTTTCTCTCGAAACACTTTTGAAATCTCTTCTTCCGATAAAAAATTATCTATGGTTCGCCAAACTTTCATTTTTTGTCCAGATCGTTATGGAATATTTTTCACCCTCTGTGATCGGTAAGCTACCGTGAGGGTGAGTTATTTGTCCAGGCCAAAGAAGCAGGTCTCCTACTTCTATATTTTTATTTGTAAACTTATGTCGAGGAAAAAATAATTCTCCTCCTGAATACTCGTTGTTCAGCTTTATACTACCTGTAATGTAGCTATCATCGTGATGTACTCTAAGTTCTAGTTTCTCTTCTAGTGTATAGCGCACTATAAACATACTTGCTATATTTACTTCTGCGGACTCTATACTCCAATACTCTGCTGCTTTGTCGAACGCATTTTGCATTCCTATTTTTATTATATCATACCATTCTGGCAAATCTTCCTCGAAATGTATGTCGTCTGTGTGATACACAAGACGAGGATTATACTGCCAAGTATTAGCCTGAAATGCGGAGTTTAATATTGCCTCACAAATATCTTCTGGTAAGAATTTAGTGTGTAATATATCTTGATTAACACACTGAAGGTCTACCGGGTGAAACAACTCACGTGACATTTACCATCCTTTTTTAATTCGTGTATCAAAGTAATATTGCTTGCATTCTTTAGTAGTCTCAGAAATACCTTCTTCGACTTCTTTCTTGCATAGCGCGTTTATTTTCTTTGTATTTTCTATCGCACCGATTGTACCTGCGATTATCATTGCCCAAAATATTATGTTCATGTTGCTATAGGTTCTCCATTCTAACCATTAATCTTTCAGCTCTATTAGTCACTTGTTTGTGCCATCGGCTGTCTCGTCCTTCTACTGCTGCACGCTTCCAGTCGCCTTCTTTCAAAGCTGCTGTAAAGTTTTTAAACTTACTTAAACGAGTCCTACCCATGTTAAACATCATATTAACCAAGATTTGCTGGACCTCGTCGGGGAATTCTCCAAACTCCCGTTCGCCGTATAAAGCTCCACATTCGCTGATGGCAAGATCAAGGTCTGCGTCGAAACACGCCCTAACTCTCTCTTCACTAATCTCTGTTCCAACTGGTTTTCCGAATTCCTCGTCACCTGTTTTGATAAGATGACCGACTCCAAAGGTATCGTACCCAAGATGGTCTTTATAGATGACATACTCAACTCCTTCATCAATTTTTAATTGTTCAAATACTGCTTCTTTATTCATATCTTCCTCTAGCCTTGCTAAGATTCTCATCTTAGTCCTGCGTTTCATTCACATCGTCCCATGTTGTTACGGTACGGTAATAAACTACTACTTCTTTCATTTCACGAATATATCTGCGGATCTCTTGCATATTGTAAGACATTAACTCGTAATCTCCTACAGACATAGCAAAGAATACTACATTCCCTCCAGACTCTTTAGAGATACGCTCTAAAAATTCGTCTATATTTTTATCAGAAACTACATACCATGTAGGCTCTTTTAAATTAATCTCCCGAGGAAGATCCGGCTGCAGTATCTCTATCCGTACTGGCTTTGTTACTGTTATTATCTCCGGTTCCGGTTGTTTCGGGAGCCAGCTGCACCCCGTCATCAAGAGTATCGACGTCGCGGCTATCGTTTTCGATAGATTCAAATACTTGTTTGGTTGCATTGTTAGCTCTTTTTTCTATCAGGCCAGGCTTAGCGGTGGCGAGTTTAGTTAAATTATGTCTAGAGAAAATATCAAGATATCGAGCCATTTCATTTTCGATTTCTTGATTCTGTCTCTGCATACCCATTAAAGCATCAGTTTGTTGCTTTGTTTGAAACTGTAGCTCTTTGAATGCTTCTTCTTGCTGTTCAATAGCTACTCGTTGTGCTGCTATGTTCTTTTGCAGTTTGAGATTTTGATCCCATAATCCGTAGGTGGAGGCTGCCAGAACTAATGTTGTCATTGCAAAAAATTGCCACATGATTAAATACCAAAATAAGGGGCCGAAGCCCCTTAACTTTTGCGATTACGCAACTTCTATGTTAATAGGCCTACTTGCTTCCGCATAACCTAAGGTTACGCACAACATGCCGTTATTCATCAGCGCATCTACTACCTCGAGATCCGCGTCTAGACTAAAGGATCGTTCGAACCCTTTACTAGAGATGCCCTTATGGATCCACTGGTCCTTTTCGTCTGAGGGTTGCTTCTCTCCTTTTATAAGAAGTTGATTCTTATGAAGAGTCAAGGACACTTGATCCCTCGTCCAGCCAGGTAAAGCAACTTCAATAAGAAATTGGTCTCCTACTTTTGAGAGATTGAATTTAGGGTAGTCCACAGTTTTTTGATGTGGGAATGCTCGTAAGTTGTCGAAACCGACAAAAAACTTTTCAAGTTCACTAAGGTTAGTCATTATTTTCTCCTGGCATCCTTTCGGTATGCCTCTGTGAGCCCTTGCGGTGCTCTGCTTCATGGTGAGTTCTACCCCTCTTCAGGTTCAAACTCGATTATGCCTTCTGATTCCAGATAGACAAGAGTGTGTTCTATTCCTGCCGCGTGTCCTGATTTCCAACCTGTGTAGGAAGCACCCGCGATACAAATAAAAACAATAAACATAAATACTGGATCAACCATATTATACTCAACTTGCGGATTGCAAGGCTGCATGAATTAACGTATATTATAATCGAAACAAACAAGAATGTCAAGAAATATTTTTTAATATCTATTTATGAACTGGTAAAAATAACTCTTGACTTTCGATGTTGTTTCGACTATAATATCTATAAGTTGTGAAAGGAAGAAGATGAAATTATATACCAAACGCCCTTGGTCTCACAAAGAAAGAGAACTACTCCGAAAGGTATACTATCTTTCTAATGAGAGAGAACTACAGGAGTACTTTCCTGATAGATCTTATAACGCTTGCGTAAAGCAGGCTAAATACTTACAGGATCGCGGATGGGCATTTCAAAGAAAGTCATAGTAGCATTAGCAATAGTAGCTGCACCCGAAGTACATAGCCATGAATCTAGGTTTAAAGAATTAGAATGTTTGGCAAAAAATATATACTTCGAAGGTAGAGATCAACCTTGGGTTGGTCAAGTAGCTGTTGCGCAGGTTACTCTTAATAGAGTTGATAGCGCAACATTTCCTAATAATATCTGTGACGTTGTTAAACAAGAGAAAAGAAATATATGTCAGTTTAGTTGGTACTGTGACGGTAAGTCTGACCAACCAAAAGACTTAACAGGATATAAAAAAGCTGTAGATGTAGCTGTCCAAGTATACTCTGGTACTATCCCAGATGTAACAGAAGGAGCACTATGGTATCATGCTACTTACATCCGAAAACCTTTTTGGGCATATTCTTTTCAAGAAACGGTGAAAATAAATGAACATATTTTTTACAAAAGACCCTGATGATGAGTTTAAAGAACTTGACTTTGATTCTATTTCTGAAGAAGAACTAGACAATCTTTTCGAAGAAGGACTAGATCTATTTGATTGGGATGGCGATGCGCTTGCATCTGCTGGTTTTGGTACTGATGAAGATTACGGAGGCTATTGCGACTGATGGCAAAGAAAAAAGAATCTTACACAAGTAAAGGACAACGACGTTCTTCTATTGGTGTTAAAGAAGGAGACCCTATGAAAAGAGCATTGAATCAAATTAATGCTTGGAGAAAGGGGAAGAACGTGGTATTAACGGTTGAAACTAACGATCCTACACAGCGCTTTAAGCGTGTGAATGCCAGAGACGTATGGGGAAGCCCATTTCGAAAGGTAAAGGATAAGGATGAGAGTTAGAGTCAAAAACAATAATGTAGATGCAGCACTCAGAATATTAAAACGTAAAACAAAAGACACTTTAATAGGCTTACGAGAGAAGCAATACTACGAAAAGGCGAGCGCAAAGCGTAATAAATCAAAAGCTGCCGCTCGCATTCGAGAGAGAAAAAGGCAAAGAGATGAAAGTAAGGGACGTTAACATTACACATTTTGAATTGGTTGGAGACTTCATGGAAGTATTCGGTCAAGAAGTACACTGCGAACCTACACTAAGAGAGCAAGAAACTCAGGATCTTCGAGTAGATCTTATAGCAGAAGAGCTTGAGGAGTTACAGTTAGCACTCACAAACAATGATATTGTAGAAGTAGCTGATGCTCTTACTGACCTTCTCTATGTTGTATACGGAGCAGGGCATGCTTTTGGTATCGACTTAGACGAATGTTTCACAGAGGTACATGAAAGCAATATGTCTAAACTTGGTGAAGATGGCAGGCCCATTTACAGAGAGGATGGTAAGGTACTGAAAGGTCCTAAGTATTTTCCACCAAATTTAGAGGAGATAGTAGTGTGATACACACACACTTTGAGTTTCAAAATTTAGACCGAAACTGTCACTTCTACTTTATACCTACATTCTGGTATGAGTATGATGATTTTGGTTTTATCAAGTGGCATAGTATATGCTTTGCATTTGCTAATGCCATATTTAAGGTAGACCTAGAAATGGTCAAGGGCGACTAATGTCGTTATAGAGCTTAGCTTATGTTGGAGATGATTCTCGACCTAGCAGTTACGTTCTGGCAGTGGGTAGTATTTGCTGCTATTGTTTTAGTAGGTTATGTGGTCAATTTACTTGATGACAAAGAACCTAAAGAAAGAGTAGGATTTTCCTACAAAGAGATGCCGAGTATGAAGCCAATTCCAATTGCAACAAAAGGAAAAGGCTTCTTTAAAGGTATTTGGATGTGGCTCATGGGAGTACGACAGTGGGAAATCGCAAATGATTTCGAGTTTACACTTCAAGGCGAAGAGTATGTCATTCCCAAGGGCTTTCAATTTGATGGTGCATCAGTACCAAAATTCCTCGCAATGTGGCTTTCTCCCACCGGTGTTCTACTGATGGGTGGCCTCGTTCATGATTATCTCTATAAGTATGCTACTTTAACGGGTAAGAAAGAGCCTCGAGTTTATACTCAGAAAGAGGCTGATCAGATTTTCCGTGATATTTGTATAGAAGTTAATGGCTTTAAAGTTTTAAACTACTTGGCTTATACCTCACTTCGAGCTGCAGGTTTTGTAGCTTGGAACGGCCACAAGAAGCGTGGTACGCAGATGAAAGGAGCGTAATATGAAATATATTAGTAAACTTATGGGAGAGCGAACCTCCATGGACGGTGTAGTACTTATCACACTTTGTGGTAGTTTTATACTCTTTGGTGGTCTTGCGAAAATGGCAGCCTGGGCTGGTTTAGCCTATGGTATATTTACTTTGGTGAGGACGGAGGACTAATGGACTTAGGTCTAATAGGAATACTTGCAGTTTTCTTGTGCCCTATGGTATTCGGGGGTATTACAATGCATTACTCACACGAAGCCATACACAAACATACGCTTGAACGATGGAGAAAGCAATGTACTCAGACAAAGTAATAGATCATTACGAGAACCCACGCAATGTGGGTCGTTTTGATAAAGAAGAAAGTGATGTTGGCACAGGTATGGTGGGAGCACCTGCCTGTGGCGACGTCATGCAACTACAGATAAGAGTAGATGAGGGTATTATTACAGATGCGAAGTTTAAAACTTATGGCTGTGGTTCTGCTATTGCTTCCAGTTCTTTACTCACCGAGTGGGTTAAAGGTAGAACACTTGAAGACGCCGGGCAAATCCGTAATACTGAACTAGCAGAAGAATTAGCTCTACCTCCCGTCAAAATTCACTGTAGTGTACTCGCAGAAGATGCGATAAAAATGGCGATAAAAGATTACAGGAACAAGCATGGACTTGAAGAAATTGACTAAATTAGTAATTACAATGGAAGAATGCGGGGAGCTGATTCGAGCGTGCTCGAAAGTGCTCCGCCACGGTGTAGATGACCCTAAGTATCTAGAAAACTTACAAGAAGAGATGGCCGACGTAAAGGCTATGATTATGATCCTTTCGAAGACTTATGATCTTGATCCGAGCAAGACGGAGGATCTAGTACAGAAGCGGTTAACAAAGATGTCCAGACCTGATTACACATAAAGAAAAGCCCTCACTTGGAGGGCTTTTTTATTCTTACTACTGATCTTCGCAACATCATGTCGGTGGCTTTCTCTTCCCAAATAAAAGGGAACATCCCGTGTACAAAAAGTACAAACGAGACTCTCCATGCAAACCAAAGATGTTGGAAGTAGTTCTCATCTATTTCCTTGAGGTGACTCATACCCATTCCTTTAGAATTGCTACTGTTAGCATAAACCAAGATACAACATTCAACATTATTAGTGCTCGGTCTCTCCAGATTATAGACACCCATATCCAGAGCCCAATACCAAACCACCCAAAATAAATATCAAGCATTCTATACTCAGGTCCTGCAGCTCTCATAGCTAAACTACACAGAACAACTATACTTGCCACCCACTTTAAATACCAATCAAAGTCTTCCGGATACCAACTACGATCCGGCTTTGATCTACCTTGAGCCCGTATCATTGGGTCTCCTCTTCCGTCATTACTCATATCAACGCCTGCGCTATAAAGTATAGAACAATTACTAGAATGCCTAGTTGTGTTCCTGTTATTTTCAAAACTCAAGTTCCAACTGCTGCGGCCCTGTGAAAGGGTAATCCAGCACTGGCTTGAGAATTCCCTCTGCCATTTTACTTTGATACCATGCTATATCTTCTCCAAGCTCATCATAGATTTTTACTTCTCCAGTTGTGCACATCTCTGGGCTACCCTGATCGTTGTAATATACTTCTCGAAGTGCTATGGCGTCATCTTCTCTTACTAATCTAAAATTCCAACTCATCTCCATCTCTCCTTATACCAAGCATCAAAAGCATCGTAATGCATTCGAAGCTCAAACCTTATTGTGTCCCCATAGATATCAGTGAATCTTTTCATATCCCACTGCTGTTGTTGGCAGTTTGCCTTACACCAGTCTATGCACTCAGTTCTTAGATCTGTGTGAGTTTCATACTGGTGATAAGAGGATATGATCCATATTCTTTTATAGTCACTAATCTCTTGAGGTGTCATTTTCTGACTCCAATGCAGATATAGCTATTGAATATCTTTCTTCTGCTTTAACACTTGAAAAGTTAATCGTTTTTGAGAAAGAATCTACTGCAAACTCTGTTGCGTGTAGATATTGCAAACAAACTAAGATAGCTTTCAAGAAAGCTTCTTCGTCAGCGAACTTAGTACTTGGTCCCATTATTCTGAATCCTTGTCGCAAAGCTCTGTGATTGCGGCTAAAAATGATTCTCGAGTTTGAAATACAAATGATTTGTTAATCCAATCTCCACTGTTACTTCTTCCACTCAAACGAATTAAAAATCCGTTATCTAGAATCTCAAAGGTGTTGCTCTCGTTAATAGTCTTAAATTCACTAAACATTCTTGTTCTCCTGTTCTTGAATGTGGGTTCGAAGAATCGACTCAAACCCTTCTTGCATTAATAATTGTACTGCTCTCTCGTCTAACTCTAACTCTACGTTTGCAGAGCCATCCTCATTTTCTTCTATCTTTACCACTTCTATTACTGGTAGGTTCATAACTTGTTTCCATAGTAATCATGCGTGCCTGCACGATAGTTTTTACGTCGTTGCTCTAATGCTTTTTCTGATTCCCAAATGATCCATCCGCCGAGAATCATTGCTACTATTCCAAAAAGGGATAATATTATGTCCATTATCGTCTCTCCTAGTTAAAAACAAAACTTTTTTACGTTATCTTCATCTCAGCCAGATTTTTATGCCGATGAGGTACCGAAAAAAAGTACTTTCTTTATGCCAAAAAGTGTGATACAATATATCTCAATTGATGATCAATCAGATCACTATATAATTTCTTACTAATCGTTGTTACGAAAATAGTTTGGAATATTAATACGCTTGGAGGGGATCGGAATTAAAGGAGATCCTATCTCCGAACCTATTATATTATTCCAAGTAATATTAAGTAACAACACAATCCCGCCTCAATCAAGTACTTTGTAACGATTTTATCAAAGAGTCAATGACCCCGATAATCAAATAACTCGTTACGACTTACATCCCATCCTACCCGAACTAAAAATCCCTCAAAATTATGTGCAATTCGCGATCAAATTTTTACTCTTTAACCCCGTTCCACTTTCCCACAATTTTCCGTGCTTGAGCTCTAGGCGTAGTGGTTTATCAAACCCCGTTGAGACCTCTGTTAAGAAGCCACAGAGTCTCGTAGCTGCTTTAGTATATTTTTCGGCGATTTTTCTAGACCAGATAGTTCTTCACTTCCGAACCCGAGGGCATCTTCAATGTCACGTACTAACTGTTCTTTTGTTACTGGACTTTCGCCTGTCTTCGTCTTGTAGACGGAACGGCGATAGACTCCTTCTCTGCTGAGCTTACCGATTATTGATTTTGGAGATTTCTCCAATTCCTCTGCCAGTCGATCGACTGTAGCTTTGGTAGGATCGCTTACATACTCGTTGACTATGTACTGCGTTTGTTCTTCGTTATAGTTCATCCGGTTGTAGTCTCTCTTTTATAGTTTCAATTTTATCGAGAGCTTCTGTTAATTTTGTAACTTCTAATTCAATAGCCTCGACTATGTGCGGGTGTTCACCAATACCAGCAGGGTTATCAAGGTATACACGTACATTAGATTCACATACGGCTACTTCACCTTCCAGCTTCTTTATTAGTGCCATTAATAGATGTCTATTTCTCATTTTCTGGTTCCTCTTCTGGGGGTTTAAAAGATATAGTAATATCTCCTGTCTCTGGGTTTCGTTCCATACTTACGTAGGTACAATACTCCAACCACTTATCTGCAATATTATCAGACCCTATTATAGCCGCATAAGACTGTATTAGATCCTGATAGCTGTCCTCCATCTCAATGGATTGTTTATTTAACATATCGAGTCCTAACTCTACTTTACGAATCGCATCATAAATCTCCAGCATACCATCTTGCATACTAGACATTTGAACTTCGAGCTTGGCTTTATCTCGTACATTAGGAAATTGTAAAATCGTTGCCATAATTTATTCTCCTATGACCACTATTATAATAGAGTTAGCAAAAAATGTCAAGAAATTTTTTTGATGAGGTATAAAAAAGCCCCTAGAATTTTTACATCCTAGAGGCTTGTTTATAATAAGGTGAAAGAACTGCCGCCTACTGTTTCTTTCGCAAGAGTCTCACAGGAGGATCCGTTAACTCTTCCCTGGCTTCTAATTCGCTGGGGTGGTAATATAGAAGCTGTAATTTACAAATGCTTATCCATAGTAATTATTAACAATTTTCGTTTAAGCACTTGCCCCTTATTGACGAGGGTTGGCGTCTCTACTGTTTTGTTTTTACAAGAATCAAAGTGTAGATAACTTATTACTTGGCTCAGCCTATGCGATGGCCCCCATTTGCGCGTACCCGAGGGGGATAGGGCGACAGCTACATGAAGTGCTGTCATTAATAAGTAGGGCTTCGGCGGGGCATATTCTTTTACCGAGATCTTTACTGCCTTATCGAGATATATTTCGTCCCTGGCTTCCCTAAAACTGTGTCATTCAATATGTATATTATACAGAAATAACCACATATTGTCAAGAATTATTTTTTGTTTACCTTAAAAACTTTTACCGGCCTTGACCTCTGTACTTTTTAAAAGAGCGTCTCTTAGACTTGTTCATTGATGAAGTCTTGACCATATGAGCCTTACCGCTAGAAGATGTCTTCTTAGGTGGCCCTGCTTCGTGTACTACTTTTAATCCTCTAGCCATTACTCTTCCTTTTAAAATTCTTGGTGCGAGCCCCTTTCTGTTGCTAGGCGGGTCGCTACTCCCCAGCTAACACTTAAATGGATGTCACCAATTAAGCTGCTATGTCGTAAATGTCATCATTGCCATTTATAATTTTCTTACGTTTACGGTAGCTTGCACACCGATTCTCCACTAACCTGGGATCGCTTGTCGAAACCATGCTCCCCCATCATAAAGGCATCAGTGGAGGCGTTCTCTCTGCAGAAAGTACCAAGCTGATCATAATGCCCTTATGGTGGAGGAGGGGGGAATCGAACCCCCGTCCACTCAATCCTACTTTAGCTTCTTTGAATTATGCACCAAGAGCTGATAAAAGAGTCATCAAGTCTTGCTTTGTAGCTTTGGCAAGGGTAGGCACTGATACGCCAACTGTTGCCTGAATCTGAGCTACAATGTCTTCTTTTCGCACTACAGGAGCGCCGCTCTTAGTTACTCGTGCTTGTGCTTTATAAATGCCCAAGTTAGAGAGCTTCGCAATTACACTTCGTACTGGCTTTTCGAACTCAACTGCCAGTTCTTCTGCTGTCTCACGAGTAGGTGTTGCACTGTATACTTCCATCATTCGTGCAACCATCTCGTCTGAGTAGTT
>Ga0222717_10004238_pt1 | contig 10618 bp, 25 predicted proteins | sample C33_18DmetaG_FD_165053 | JGI IMG/M metagenome (GOLD analysis project Ga0222717, IMG submission 165053) | Estuarine water microbial communities from San Francisco Bay, California, United States - C33_18D | ecosystem: Environmental > Aquatic > Marine > Unclassified | place: USA: California...
TGCGTTGTTTACTTTAGTCAAAACTTCGTGCATTAGTAACTTACCACTACCACTTGTAGAGGCCATAGTTGTCATTGCAGCTTTAGACATCAAGTTTGGATTTTGTGTTGCCATTTTATTTCTCCATGTTAAAAGTCACTAATATTTTCCATTAAAGACTTCAATTTATTTTCAATAAAGTATGTCAATAACTTGTTACGGTCATTAACTTTATAACTTCGATAACTATTTATAATAGCATCCTCGTAGACCTGTGGTATCTGGTTTAGGTCTATTAGTTTCTTGTTCTCATTATATCTTGCACTTAACTGTTCGTCCAAGTTATCTGTAACTGAGCATTCTTCTAACCTTTTTTTGGTCATTGGTTTTTGTTTAATTCCAGTTACAAAGCTATCATTTGGTGATAGTATATTTGGTATACCATCTGACCTATCACCTTTTAAAATCTGTTCTAATAGAAATTCTTTTGGGTCTATTTTGATACCGTCTTCATCAAAACCAATAAATTTTTTCTGGATGGGAGCATACTGTTCTACATTTTTATAGAATTGTAATTGAATAAAGTCTTTGTCACCAGATACAATCATAATCTTTTCATCTTGGTGGTAATACTTTGTTAATATGGCGATTATATCATCAGCCTCACACTTCTCCTCATACATCATAATATATGGGAAGTTTTCTTTTAATTCGTTTTTAATATTGGTAAGTATATCAAAGATATTATCCCAATCAAAACTTGATTCAGTTCTATCTTTTTTTCTTTTATACTTGTAATGTGGGAATATATCTCTACGCCATGTATTGCCAGCGTCTGAACAAAGTACCATATTGCCGTACTTTTGTTTAAATTTTACATTGAAGCCACGCAATGAGTTCATCACCATGTGTCTTATCATTTCTTCGTTTGGCTTTACATCACCTTGACCTCTGGTCTGTACCATAAGATTTGAAATTAAAACCTGGTTTAAATCTACTAATATCATTTTATAAAGTTCCTATCGTAAAACCAGTTTCGATAAATCTTATCTGTAAATAGTTGTAAGACCTCGTGGTATGGTATGTTATCTGTTAATATCAATTTCTCTACTTCTTCATATTCATAACTATCAACTTTTCTGGATACTTTATGTGTTTTTGCTGTTTCAAATAATGCTCTTATGTTTCTTAAATGATTACTCATCACCAATATCAAACACTTTAATAATTATAAACATTACAATAACACTAACACCCATTCCAATAAAAAATAAACCTAATCCTGAAGCTATAGTCATAATAAACGGAGGCGACCCGAAGGCCGCCTCTGAATTAAAAGTTACGCTGAGTAACCTTGGTTACCAAACAAAGCAGTTTGACCAGCTGCGATTACAGCTTTTGATGGTGCTCCTACTCTGTATGAAACTCCAGATGATGTTCTATTTTCATAAATCATCATACCTTCATTTCTAAGTTTACCAACCATTGAAGCTGGTGACCTTAGGTCAAATGTAGTTCTTAGAGATTTCCAAGTTACTGCATTTCCTTTTGAAAAAAGATTTCTCACTTTTTCAGTTTTTGATAGTTTAGTTCTAGCCATGTGACTATTCTCCTTCTTTGTGTTAAATAAAAAGTTAAACATAATTGTTATAACTCCTCTCTTTCTGTCAATTTTACAACCTGACATGGCGATTCCAGAACGGAATTCTGTTTAGTTATCATTGTCGCTTGGGTCAAAATCTGGAATAAAGTCAACACCTGTTAACTCATCTTTGACCTCCTCTGATAACGGTTCTTTTGTTCTATCTGTTTTAGGTCTAAAATCAATGTTATTGATATTAGAGTAATCTATTCTTGCTCTTGTATTACCAGCATTGTCATGTATTAACTCAACTGTATTGTCTGTTATCTTATGTACAATGTGGTTCAAACCAAAATCTCTTTTTATCGTAGCCCTCAAAACATCAACTAGATATGAAAAATCTCTTGTAAAGGTTTCTGTATTAGTTTTCATAGCAAGGTCTACAAAGTTATGTAATAGTTTCATAGCAATATCATCAACAGCAGACTCTACAAACTTTTGTGTTTGTTCTTTTTCAATCTGTTTTTGAAACTTGGTATTTTTAGTACCTGTCTGTTTACTGTTCTTAATCCGGTCTGTGGGAAAAAGTATGACATTATCATCTGACACTATATCTTTTCGCCTTTGAAATTTGTTAAACCTTTATCGGCCATATGTTCTACTAATTGATTATATCCACCAACAAGTTCACCATCAATCTTAATTTGAGGCATAGTTCTTACTTGTTTACCAACTGCTTCGTACAGTTCTTCTGGTGATTTAAAATCTTTACCAAACATCTTTTCTTCGTAAGTTAATCCAAGGCCTTTCAGCAAGGCCTTTGACTTATCACAATAGATACAATTTGGTTTACTGTAAATTATTATTTCCATTGTCATCTTTCATTAGTTCATTATACTTGATATTTGCTTTTTCTTTTAAGTTATAAGCGTCAACAGCTTCAGCAATTGTGAAGTTGTACATCTTATTATACTCACCTAAAGGCAATCTCAAGCCAATCCATACTCTGTAATAACCATTTTTAGTTAAGGTAACATCTTGTTTGAAGATTTCATATCCTCTAACAGGTGTGTTACTAATCTTATTAACTATAACAGATTCTACTTCACTTACAACAGTTTTTGTATTTGTTTTACCAAGTTCAGTTATGAATTGTTTACTTTCTTTATTCATTTCGCCAGCAATAATATCAGCAAGTTCAGATTTAGCCATCATCTTGCCTTTCTCTATTGCTAATTGTAAATCAGGAGAAACGGCTGTAGCAACACCAAAGATACACATTTTATCTTTGTCTTTACCTAACCAAGGCGTATCACACGCTTTTGATTCTGAATAATCAGCCATGTACCACTTCGGCACAGAGTTCATTATTTTACCACTCTCTGATTTGATTTTGTATGTATTACTACAGGCAGTCATCATAAGACCTACTGCACCAATAGCTACAAATTTACTTATATTTTTCATATTTTCTCACTCTCCATTACATTATATACTAATTCTTGTAAGAAGGCAAGCGTGGATTGAACATACCCCAAAGCGTCCTCACTCGATACATCATATAATATAACTAACACAAGAGCTACAATAATTAGATTTCTAATCATTATTTAACCTCCCATTTGCCAGTTGTTGATAAACACACCTCACCAAATGATTTTAAGGCATGCTTAGGTCGACTATAATATCGACAGTATTCTGGAGTATTGACACCTGCATAATAGAATTGAGCAAACATCTCCCAATAACTCGGTCCGTCATGCTGTTTTTTACCGTCAGCACACTCCAAAATTTCTTCTTTAACTATCTCGTCACCGACTTGTTTGATAGTTACTTTAATAAAACAAAACTGACCGTCAACTTCTTTAGGGTCAATTGGTATAATCTTCGTATAATCTTTTGCAACAGCAATACCAGATATAATTAAGAACAAAATAAGAACAAATGTCCATGTCAAATATTTTTTCATCTGGAACCTAGGGTCAAACATAATTTTTTTCTAACTCATTAATTGATTGTTCAGTATTATACACTTCTTCCTCTAAAATGGCAAGCCTCTTTTCATTGGTCTCAAATTCCATTTGTTCTTTCTTTGTTCTCACTTCTTCTTTTAGGTTATTAACCTTTTCCTGATAATAAGACATCTTTTTCTATCCATCTCCCATCCGGCATTTGACACGCTGTACCAAAAACCGTTTCTCTATTCACACCACCAATACCTATCAATGGCCATTTGTTTGTAATATCAATAGTAGCGTCATAATCTTTACACTTAATTGGTCCCTCTGTGTAAGACCTACTGATTTTTATAATACCACTATTACCTGTTTTGCTATTGAACCAATTTGTATAACTTTGATTTGAAGGACTTGTATTTAAATGGTCTACAAAGACAGCACTATGTACATCATAATCTGAATTATACATGAGCTCTGCACCAGCAAATGTACCAATCACAGCACAAGTAGCTATCGCATATGGATTGTCAATACCAATACCTACACATGAGGCAGTAGTAGTTGTCGCACCTAAAACGGCACCAGTTTGACTTCGATTCATACTACAATTAGTTAGTAGAAGTAATGATAGTCCTAAGAATGCTAAAGATTGGATTGTATTTTTTCTTTTCATTAGTTGTCGTAGAATTTGTCGTGCAATTGCTTATCATGGTCGACACCAGAATAATCATAATTACCTTTCCCATAATCCCCTTTATCATTTGCCACCACCAAACAATCTGCTTGTATGGTATCAATTAAATTTTGTACTCTTAAATCTCTCTCATCTGATTTAGGGGTTTCATATTTCAAAACCCTTAAATCATCTGACATCTTTTTAATAGTGTCAATCTTATTACAAAAATCACTAATCTTGTGTAACATTATCTTTCGCCTTATTGAATAAATTTAAGATTGATTCTTTTGTGTTAGCTAATTGTACTTTACTATCAGCCCAACTTTTAGTTTGATACTCAACTATTTTGTTTTTCTCATTTGTTATCCAATCTGTAACTGGATTTGCTTTTGCAACGCCTGTGATTAACATAAACGCTAACCCACAGATTGTAATTGCTATTATTTCTTTTAGCTTCATACTTTTCTCCCTGCTGTTTTAAGGTCTTCTTTACTGACCACCATGTAAGGACCTTTGTTATATGCTGGAACAATTGAGTATTGTTTAGATACTGCAATTCTTTCCATTTGTGTTTTATGGTCGATTGTACCACCGTTACCCATGTTTTTACTATTTGATAAACTAGGATATTCAGGTGTTTCTCTAACATGAGGCACACTCTGTAATGGTACGAATGTTGTTTTTACTTTTGGCGATTGACCAAATCTATACTTAATATATTCATCAAGTGTCATTAACATAGAATGAAGACCTTTTTGTTTCATAAATTTATTATGTACTCTAAGCTCTTCTTCAAACTTTGATATTTGATTAGAAGATAAATTCTTCATCTTCTTTTTAGTTCTTCGTAAAGAACCACTTGATTGATTAGTATAGATTATTGCCATTATTTAATACTCTTTCTTTGACCGACTATATTGTTTACAAATACTCTGATTAATCTGGAAACATCAACAGACTCTTTTTTTAATGTCTTTGGATTTGTAAATATAACTCTACTATTATTCACTTTCAATTGTTCATATTCCTTATCATCTACTATAATAGCGTCATCTGTATATTTTCGCCAATCGTGTGAAGAATAGTCTGATAATGCCATTATACCATAGCCTCGACTTTTTCTTCCAATGTTTGTGACTTCTCATCTGAAATAGAGTAATCTCTAACATCTGTAATTTCGTTTTCTATTCTATGTTCTTCAAATGATTTACCAAATACACTTCTATAAAAGTGGTCTCTTGGATTTGGAGACTCGTATGCAATCAATAATCTATTGAAGTTGATATCTACACCGTCATAAATTTCAGGTGATTTGAATTTAAGGTCGCCGTGTTCTTTTAACATTGCAATCCTATTAGTAAAGATATCGTTAGTCTTTTCGTCTAGTGTTTTTTTATTAGATAAAGAAATATCTTTCTGTTTTGCTTGTTCGAATTCAGCGTAAATCATTTCTTTGTTGTATCTAAATGTTGTTGTCATATAGTCCTTTTCTGTTTGTGTGTTAATAATGTCTTAATAGTATCATAAATTGCCAAAAATGGCAAGCCCCAATAAAAAGCGTGATTTTCCTCGCTTTTTTGGAAAAAATAAGCGCCAGGATGCGCCAGGATTGGCGAATCGAAGCTGTCGAAGGTGTTTGTATAGCCCATAATATCGAGTTTAACCAAAGTTCTCCACTCCGCCGTCCTGGCCAATATCGTCCGGAACAGCCATATTCTCTTGTTTTTTACTCTCTTCCTCTGCCCATTTGTCAAATTCATCAACTTTCTTTTGATTATCTGCTCTGAGCTTAGAAATTGTATCAATAGCACCATCATAATCTTTATCAGCTATTTGGTCTAATACTTTATTACAAGTTTCAATTACAATTGTTTCATCAATCATTTTTGGTCCTCTGAATTCATTAATAGTACAATATAGTGTACAGCTTTTAAAAGGTCTTTTCTATTACGACCATCTTTTTTGCCGAACCTACACAAATATTTGATTGCATTGGCTTGACAGAAATCTTTGTCAATTCCTACACTTCTTAATAAGTCTTGTACTTGTGTACCTTTACTTACTTGAGCATAGTGTTGACCATAAGTACCTTTAATATAAGTACCTATTTCTTGTAGTATTTTATCTTCATTATATTTCATTATTTTCCTAACAGTTGTTCGTTTTCTAAATTTAATTGTACATCAACATCTGAATCTTCTTTAGCAGTTAGATTTTCTTCTATCTGATTGAAGTAACACCAGTATGTACCATTGTCGCCTGTATATGTTACAGCGCCACAATACATTAAATCTGTGTCATATGTTTTTGCATTAAGTGAAGTATCTAGTTCAGCTGCAATATCTGATTTTTCAGTTGCAATACCGATATTGATGATTTCACCTATTCTACCCTTATTTGCGAGTATCTTATCTCCTACATTAATTATCATTAGCGTATCCTCCTATTTTTTTGTTTAAGTGTTTATGTTCGTACTGACTAGTGAAGTCAGGTTTAAAATCTCTTTTAAAGAATTGTCTTTTATTCCACAATTGACCAAAGTCATGGTATAATGCGTTGTCACCTTGTACAGTTTCTTTACCGAATACATCTGCATATGTTTCATAATAATGGTCACCGTGTATCATTTCAACTTTAGTATGACCTGTGGCATTTGAAGCCGTTTCTTTGTAATTCTTATCACAGAAAGCTTTTACTCTCTTGTGTAAATTCTTGTCGTTAAGTCTTTTCAATTGACTTAAAGGTACATTTCTGAATATAGTATGATAGACATAAAAGTAATCGTATCCTTCTTCAGGATCCTGATACTCAATACCATATACTAGATTTAAAGAGTTACCTTTTGACATTAAGCCATCTCCATTTCCATGTCGATTACTTCGTCAATGTTGTAAGCGTTGATATCAACTAAATCAAGTGCAACATTTGATTCCAAGATTTCTTTCTTAGCGTCAGCTTTGCTGATTTCGTTGTTTTTTAGTTTTAATAGAACGGCGTCAACAAATTTTTCAGCTTCGTCCCAATAGTAGTTTTTAACTTTAGACATAGTGTGTTTCTCCTTTATTAGTGTTTAAGTTGTTCATTAGTAAATCAATAAGGTTATTATACAGGTATTGCTTACACTTGGCAAGCCTTTTTTCATGTTTTTTAACCATTATTTGATGTTTTTTTTCTGTGTATTTCTTTATCATATACACATATCCTATCATACCTGGAACCTAAAGCAAGCACTTTTTTCGCTTTTTGGCGCTTTTTTTGTATAACTTTTTGAGACCAGGTCTAGGTTTTAGATGGTGCGACAATCTGCACAGCTAGGAAAGTGTTATTTCCAAGCGTTTTTGACCCATTCCATGTCGGATTCGTGTGGATTTGGCTGTCCGTGAAACACGGTTACCAACGATTCGCCATTATGTTCGAAAGTCCACTTACCTTTATGATATCTGGTACCACTTCTATCGTACCACTTATATGATTGTGTCCAAGCGTCTGGAAACGACCTGGTTTCTTTGTGTTTCAATATGATATTCGATATCACATTCTGGTCACCTGCCATTTTAAGCCAGTTCGCCCTCTGTTCAATGAAAGGTTTCCATAGCTTTCTAGTCATTGGTTCGTGTTTAAATCTAAACACGCTGGAGTTGAATATCTTGGTCTGTGGATTAAAGTCATTCATACCAACAAAATCAGCTTTAGGTTCCCAATCAAAGAAACAATCTATGTTGCCTGTAATAACAACATCTAAATCCATGTATAAAGTATCACCAGAAATGCCATTATCAGGATGAAACAGTTGCATTTTATTCCACCAACCTTGTAAATCATGTTCTGGAAATTGTCTTATATTAATATGGCCTTCTAGCCAATCGTGAGCTCTTACATTATCAGTAAAGCAATAAAAGTTGTGTAGATATGTGGTGTTTCTCTGTACCATGTTGTACAGTTTTTGAACATAGTCTAGTGAATACTTGTCACCATAACAGACACAAGCAAAGTTTTTAAAAGGTCCTTTTAATCTCATATTATCAGCCAATTGTATACCGCCCTCATACTCATTATTAAATACATAAATTCCATTAACATTCTTGGCCAGTCCCTATCTTTCCAACCAAAATATACCCACATTACACAGGCGATTATACTAAAAGTCCAACCAACCCATTGTGTCGCAATATTGGCACTTGATAAAATGTAAACACTTATCATTGCCAATCCGAAGCCTAGCCATCTTGCACCATTTAAATCTCTATAGTACCTTATCTTCATTTTGTTTTTTAAGTGTTTCATAAGCAACACCACTCCCAATTTCTTCAAGTGTAAATTGATTTTCTACAACGCAATCTATCCACTCTTTGATAATTTCTTTATTTGGTTTCATTGGATTCTCTATTATACTTATATCTGTATTTGATACAGGCGAAGCAATATTATCTATATCTGTAAATGCTGGTATACCTAATTTAATTGCGTCAATAGCTGACAATGACATATTAGTTACCAAAGCATGAGCACCTTTTAGTTCATCTTTTATATCTGTTCCCCACCACTCATTACCAGGCCGTGGTTTGTTTCTCATTCTAATTGGTCTGTCTGTATATTTTAATAATTTATTACCTGTTTGTGTAATCCATTCTTCTTGTGATATATGATTTTGTCTAAATGTAACAGTAGGAGATGAAGGACATAATAAAATATGACCGTCATTATTTTTCCAATCTTCTATACTTGTATCAACACCTCTATCTTTTAAATCTTCATATCTATCACCATTACCTGGTGCCATAATTTGTGTATGGATATGACCTTTAATAATTCTAAAGTATGTACTATCTGGTTTATGAATAATTGGATTAGGATATCTTGTAATCTGGTCTGTAATGTAACCCACATCTACATACCACCATTCTTCACCAAGTCTTTCACACTCAGCTATTTCAGGTATATTAGAACCTGCTAAACCCCAAAAGAAGTGTATATTTCTATCTTCATCTTTCCAACCTTTTTCTATATAAGGCCAAATTTGGTGAGATAAGCATTGTTGCCATTTAATTTTATGTGTTACTAACATACTTCCACGCCGTTCCGTTTTCAATCTCTGACATTGTAAATTGATTTGCTAATAATGAATCTATCCATTCTTGTCTATCGCCACAATATAAAGGGTCCTTTATTTGTGATAAGTCTGTTAATGATACCGGTAAACCCATTGATTCATTAGCACAAAAGCTAGGTACACCTGACATTATAGATTCTATAACTACAGTTGATTGATATGATACTGTACAATAGGCATTTTCTAAATCTTTTTCTAATGATTCTGTACTATCTTTAGTTCTAATTTTAATTTCTTTTCTAGTATGTTTCTTTATTTCTTTTAAAGTATTCTTTTCCCAATCTCTATTAAAATAATAATATGCTCTTACATGGTCACTAGGTGGTATAAAAAGAATATAATCACCCTCATACTTCCAAGGTTTCATGTGTACAAAAGGTCTATACTTTTCTATTCTTTCATAATCAGGTTTATTTAATTTCTTAATATCTCTAATATGAAAATAGTTTTTAGTTAATCTATATACTTTTTCACCAACTTCTCTGGATACATTATGTTTGTTACCAAACAAATAAGCATGGTCAAAGAAATAAAAGTCTTGACCATCTCTACTACATTCTTCTACTAATTGTCCTGTACCACGCAACATGCCAAATACAGCAACTGGTCTTAAAAAGTTACGGTTATAATCCCACATTGTAGTTATGTATGGTTCAACACTACTACCAGGTCTTTTATATAAATTACCTTTAGCACTTTTAACTAAAGCTCTAACAGGTATATCTGTACTCTCTCTTGTTTCAAATCCGTCTATCATATTTGTTGCTCGTTATAATATTCTAGCCATTCGTCAGCATAATCAACCTTATTGTAATCAGCAAACCAAGGACCGCCCTCTGTAAAATGGACATTCTTAACATCTTCTTTCTTTGTGTATTCACCAACTAACCAGTTCCATTCTAATGGCAAACCACCAATTAGTTCTTCGGTTTCTAACCATTTAAATTGATGTAGTTCTAAACCACTTGCCTTGTTCACATAATCTGGTGTAAGTGTTGTACACTTCTTACAGTTCATCAACATAAAACTAGACCAGTTCTTTTTTGGATAAACAGTTTGTGTGTGACCTAAAAACTTTTTATTGTGTTTTGGTACATAGTTATGTTTACAAACCTGGATGGCTTTACTATCATCTCTCAATCTCCATAGTTCATTAATATCAGCTTTCATTAACATATCACAATCCATAAACAATGCCCAACCTTGATAGTTCATTAAATGTGGTATAATAAATCTACTAAATGAAAACTCTGTACTAGAGATATTGTTTCTTTCTCTTACAAAATCATCTTTGATATTTTCCAAGTAAATAG
>Ga0222717_10004239_pt1 | contig 10618 bp, 9 predicted proteins | sample C33_18DmetaG_FD_165053 | JGI IMG/M metagenome (GOLD analysis project Ga0222717, IMG submission 165053) | Estuarine water microbial communities from San Francisco Bay, California, United States - C33_18D | ecosystem: Environmental > Aquatic > Marine > Unclassified | place: USA: California...
ATGTACATTATCGCCTTGTGTACCTAAAAACTTAAATTTAACTTGATCATTAACAGGCCCTTCTACTTCTCCATTAATTGTTCTACCTTTAGTGACAGGCACCATTCCTGGAGTATCACTAGTTATAGGATCAACAAATTCACTTATAAATTCTTTTGCATTTAAATCCCAATATTGTGTATATCTTTTATATCCGTTGTTTTTACTTATCTTACCACTATTATTTACTTGCTGATATTTTGATATGTATCTAGCGCTACCCTGCAATGATAAATTATTACTTAACATATTAGGAAAGTTAAATTCACTATCAGCGTCATCACCAGTACCCATAGTATCTATTGCATTTTGTGAAAACATTTGGCTAGTTTCTAAATCATCCTCCATTCCAAAAAACTTATTAGCATCAACAAAGGTTAAATAATAATAAGGGTCAATATATGCAGTGAAAAAAGACTCATCATTCATATATGAATTTGATGTTATATCTTCTATAAACCTCTGTGCAGTGTCATAAGGATTTGTCCATATTTGTTGATCTGTCGTATCTTCAACATTTGATGCATATCCTAATTTTAATTCTTCTGCAATAGCAAGTAAAGAATTCCAACTAGTGTTATCTTGAAACTGAACCTTCTCGGTAAATAAATTAGGTACATGCATTCTACCATCTACCATGATTTGTGAAGCTTCATCTGATGCTCCACCTCCACCTAACGGTGTTATTTTTTCAATAGTAAAATCAATTCTTATAGGTTTAAATGTAGTCTCTTCTCCTTGGGACCTAATATACAATTGAATAATATCACCATCTTTTGGAAAAAATCTAGCAGTAAACATAGCATCAACATCAAAAAAGCTAAATTTACAGGTTGGATAAAACCCAACTGACTTAAGCTCAAACGTTTCTAATCTATCACCCTGTACTTCATAAGAATTAATTTTAATGAGTGGTATCATTGTAGAAAACTTACTAGGTTTTTCTTTTATTGTATCACCATCGGAATTTTCAGTACCACTTTCTACATCAGTCATTTCTAGTTCATCTAACTCAATCGTCGGTTCTATAACTGTTAGTATATTTCTTTCTACCGTTGACATATTAGTTTGATTGTTTAGTATTTCTGCTTGGTAGGTTAGTTCCTAATTGTATTTTTCCACCTTCGTAAGTTTTAGATTCTTGTCCAAGTTGTAGCATATTCGGTGGCATTGGTTGTTTTACACCAGCCTCTTTCGTTTTAGCTTTTTCAATTAGTCTCTGAATTCTTGATTGATCTTTTTCACTTTGTCTCCCAGTATCAACATAAGCCTCTTGTACTGCATTAGGCCTTGATGCAGGATTAGGTCTTTTATAAACAAGATCTTTTCTACTTAAATTTGGAATAATTAAAATATCACCTTCATTAACGCTAAAAGGATTAAAGATATTATTAACAACACAAATAGCATCTATAAATTCACCACTACCAAAATAAATATTTGAAATTTTATCTATTCTACCAATTTGATCTTGCATTACATAATGCAAAGCCCTAACACCTAAATCAGAATCATAAATAAAAGATGGTGCTGTAAGATCCCAGTAACCTTCACCCGTCTTATCTATGATTAGTTTATTCTTTAATGTTAATGATTTTATATCCATATCTTTTCAATATATTATGAATCTATAAACATACTTACTGTATTAGAAATATATTCTGCACTATCACTAGTAGCTTGTTTATTAGGATTGCTTTTTATGTTACTTATTTTACTATTCTTTACATTAGATGTTGAACCACCTTGTGTAGGTTGTAATCCTTTTTTATAATTACCTGCCTTAACTGATCCGTATGTTGCAATGTCTTCACCGGCTAAATTTAAAATATCCTCTTCACCTTGAGCAGACGCGTAAATTCTACCACGACCAGCATTAAACATGTTTTCTATATCACCTTTATCTCTAGGCTTACCGTGCTTAAGATCAATTTCAAATTTAACTTCCATAGGGAAATCATCATATCCTAAGCCATGACCTAACGTCATTGTTGAATTATCACAATACATGTTACCCATAGTAACAATAGGATTTAATGGATTACCAACAGTCACGTGCCAATCACCAGTAGGTTCCGCACTTATTAAAGCTTTAGATGCTTGTGTACCAGAAACTGCCCCAACATTATCACTTAAAAATCCACCTAGCATATTACCTAACATAGTCTTACCAACCTTAAGTAATCCTTCTACACCATTTTCTAAATTAAATTCACCAGTTCCACCACCAAACACATTTTTAAATCCAGTTTCAACATCAGTAACTACACTTCCAATATATCCACTAAAATCACCTTGTTTTAATTTATTAATATCTCCAAACTGACTAGCTACTGCACCAGCACTACCATAGTACCTCTGTCCTCCTCCAAAGAATTGACCATTATTATAAGTCATAGTTAACATGTTACTTATAATGTCAATCATTGCAATTTTAGGATTAACATAATTAAGAGATTTAAGTTCATATTCAAAATTAAGTTTTAAGTCATTTGAAAATTTCATACCACGATCTCTAACGTTAGTTGAATCAATAACATTAACTGGTCCTATTACAAAGTTAGCATAAGTAGTTCCTAGCTGATCACCAGTAGACATATTTTGTTTGGCAAATTTTTGTCTTGAGCTAATTCCTTTAAATGCATCAGCAGTTGCTTTACCTACACCGCCCATTTTAGAATAGAAAGGTTGAGAAGTATAACCACCGTCACCACTGCTAATATCTTCCATTTCAGATTTAACTTCCTTATAGTTTAAACCATAAGACATTGTTAATATGTCATCTAATTTATTTCCTGCCTTTTCACCTAAATATGTAATGGCAGTAACACCGGCAGTTTGTGTAGCATCTACATTTTCTGCAGATCTAGGCGTATCAGGATCCTTTCCTGCTATATCCATTTTTAAATCAAATATGTTATCATTTACTGGTGTTGGGAAACGCCTTAAAGTAACAAGGTGATTCACTGGTATTTGTTTATAATATTTACAATATAAGAAATCTTGTGCAGTATATGATATCCTAGGATAATTGGTATTAAAATAATCTATAAGTTTGGCGATGGAAACATTCTTTGAATCCGAGCCACCCATAGTAGCATTATCAGGACTATCCTTAAAATCAGTAAAAGGTTTTCCACCGGTTAGTCCTCCATGCATACCTCTAAAATTAAATAATGCATACCTATTAAATATTGATCTAGGGACAGGTGCTTTCATACCTACAGCAACACCGAATTGATCAGGAACAGCGTCTTTAGAATAAAATGATTTAGCATACAAAGCTTCAACACCATGAGCAAAGCCCGTGGATTCACCACCAAAAACACCTAGCCTATTTGCGGTTGATGAATTGGGGTTAGGTGGAGTATTATCATTTACACTCCTGTTACTTCCTGTTGTTGTTGTGGACATATAGATAGACTATTTTTAGTATATATTCAGCCTAAGCTGTTGAGATACTTATCAATGTCAATATCTCCTTTTTGGAATTTATCCACCCACCCTTTTTTAAACCTAACATTAAACTCTTGTGAGCTATCAGTAGAAAGAGAACCTTTAAAAAACGGCCTTGATGATATATCTCTTATTTCTTTTAGGTTTTTTGATATTATATAAAATTGAACTTTTTCAAATAAACCTTGTAAATCATTTTTAGTTTTCTTACACATAACAGATTCTACAATTACATATAGCCTATCTCTGTCACTTTCGTCAAATCTATCTTCTAATGATTTTACATTTTTAAAGTCTTCTTTTTTAATAGGCATTTTTCTAGCCCTATTGTTAAACTCATATTTAAAGTTCATATCAAAAAAATGAGACTTAAGATATTTCATATTATCATACATCTTAATAATACGAATTTGATAAAGAGGGTTAATAGGATCCCATTGTGTATCTACAATAAGTCCTTTTACTGGCAACAAAACATTAGGCCTACTAAAAGAGGATAGTAGGCAATATACGATTTGTCCTTTGGTAAATATTCTGTGTGCTTTCATTCAAACTCAATGACATTTTCAAATAGCTTAGCGCTACCATTTACATTAATGTCAGGTGAATGATATATGTTATATGTGATTTCATTATTAGTTAAAGATTCCACATAAGTTTTTATTCCTGTAACAGTAGGCTCATTTAAATTACCTAACACATAAAAAATAGACACAGCATTCCTATCAAATACCGTTTGCAGTTGCTTCATTAAGTAGGAAGATACAACAGCATCAGATGGTTCAAATTGATAAAAGTCATTTTTCGTTAGCTTATTAAAAATGTCCATATAATTGATACACTCAATATTTCTTGGTACATTTCCTAAAAACGATTTTACTTTTACTGCGTCTTTTGAATATATGAAATTAAATTCTATGTTTGTTTCCATTCAGATAATAAATCGATCTCAGCTTGGAGTTCTTTTATTTTACTTTCTACTTCTTTTTGATTAGGTTCATAATGAGTTCCCCATTCAGTGCCAATTGTTAAAACTTGTTTTTCAAATTTATTACCGCACTCTAAACTTAAATCGTCGGCAAGCTCATAAAAGAATCTCATGATATATTCAAACTTATTCCTATGATCTTCATTGGATTCAAATACATCGGTTGAGGTCCACTGTTCTTTCCCACCACCATGATTATCATTAATCACTCTTTTTATTACTCCATTTCTGGCAGGCTCTAAAACAATTTTAATCATTTAGTCTTTTATTTAAAGATTCTCTAGCTTCTTTCATTAATTTTCTAGCGACCTTCTTATCAGTATGCCAAGTCTCCTTATCTTTAACGGATAAGATAGCATTAGCTTCTCTTAACATTTCAATCTCCTTATCATTATACCCGGTATCCTTCCATGCTTCTATCTTTCTTTCTTCCATACTTTCTAATTGCTCTGTTAGTCTTTTATCTTGAGCATCAACAGTTGCAGCATGTAACTCCTTTCCCTGTTTAATATTTTGCATAGTAACTTCCATCCACTTATGAAATGGTAATTTACTCTTTGCTTTAAGAAGTCCTTGGTACTTCATCGCTAATCTTCTCTGTCTTCTATTTGGTGCTTGTGTCATATGATTGATTTTATTATATATTATAAGTTAAATTGCCTAGTCAATACCGTATCTAGTTTTAATTAATTCTTTAATGCTATCAAAAAGACTATTTAAAATTAAGTCTTCGGATATTTGATTTTTAATAAAGACTTCTAATTCATCATTTACTTCTTCACTATCAAATGAAGAACTAATAATTTCATATATAGCCTTTTTAGGAACGTCTATTGGAAATGAAAGATTCAGTTTTACTTTATCATTCTTTTTCTGTTTATCAAAGAGTGTTCTTATTGGAGATGTAATAGCCTTTTGTGGTGGTACCTTTTCTTTATATACCTCGGCTGCTTGTATTAATGCTGGGGTAGGCGGATTAAAATCTAAAGGTTCACCATCTATTGGTTCTAAAAATTCGCTAAGTAAATTTGTTGCTATCCTACCACCGTTTTTAAATATCGTCCATTCACCTTCAGTACTTTCAACTGTTTCTACTGAACCGAACTTATCTCCCTTTATCCACTGTAGGTTTACTTCTTCTGTATTTTCCATACTTGTATCATTTTATAATTATTATACTTGGAAAAAGAAAATTGTTTAATTAAATGTTAAGGCTGTGGGTCAGTACCTTCATATAATACATAAGATGCAATAATGTCATTTCCACCGAAACTTTCATCACCATCAACAGTTGTAGCAAAACCTACCGCTAAATATTCAACAAATCTATTAACAGTTTGATCAAGTGTAAATGCGCCATTAATACAAATTCTACCTCTACCTTCACCGTCAGTATTAGTTTCGGTTACAACGTTACTGGACAATACAACAGTAGATGATACAGTTTCCCATTCATTAGTTCCATCGCCAAGTATACCACATTTTAGTTTATATAAATTAATTGCAATTTTTGAAGATGACGTATATGCACCGCTTGCTCGTTGGCCAACCAACACTCCTCTAAAGGATATCTGATCATTAATAGCATAACTTTTTGTTAAAGGAATACCATTACCCATTAACATGAATTGGTCTTGAGTTCCACTAACACCAGTTAGTATTCCACCAGTAGTGGTAGAACTCCAATACGCAGCATTCCATCCACCGCCATCAGTTAAATTACTATTACTAGGAGAACCTATTCTAAATGAACTAGTTCCTGGATCACCACTTATATAAGCAGGTAAACCTGTAGGAGATCTAAACGATGATTTTACTATTTCTCTTCTTAATTCGGTTCCACTTCCTCCACTTAAACCCTGTACACCCTGTAAACCGAGTACACCTTGTACACCGAGTATACCTTGTAAACCGAGTACACCTTGTACACCTGCGGTTGAAGTACATAATCGATGGTCATCACCAGTGGTACTAAAATCTAAACCACTAACGTAAGTAACATCATAAACAAATCCGGTTACACCAACAGTAGTAGAACTGTTTACAGTAAATATTGATGTGGTAGTATTTGCAGGTGATATTGATAATGTTATTGTACTACCTGGAGGTAAACCCGTGCTCGGTTGTAGAGCTCCACTAGCAAGTCCTAAAAATATTTCGGTAATAGCATTAGTGGTTCCACCGGATGCTACATTAACTGCTACTTCAAAATTAGAAAGAGAACCAGAATTTAATGGAAGCTGTGAGATATAGTTTGCTCCTGGTATTTCAACGCATGCACCATTAGCTCCATTAGCTCCTTGTAAACCATTAGTTCCTTGTAAACCATTAGTTCCTTGAGTTCCTTGAGATCCTGCCACAACTGCAGGGTATATACAATATGTATAGTCATCAAATAATCCAGGGGTGGACGCAGGTAATATAGTATAATTTCCAGTTTGGAATGTAACACCTAGAGCATCATATCCAACATTACCGGTAATACTGTTTACCGTATATAATGCATTAATTCCATTTTGTGATATGTTAAATGAAATAGTGTCACCTACATTAAGGGCAACTGGATGAATAATATTACTACCTATATAAATTATAGTAACACCACCTGTAGTCTGGGCATTCATCGAAATGACATTTGGATTGCTGGGATTTAAAGTATTGGCAACGGTTGACCAGCCAAATGTACCACCAGCAATACAACCAGAACCTAAGCCGTTAATTCCTATAGTTCCTTGTGAACCGGTGTTTCCTACAGCTCCTTGTAAGCCTTGTATACCTTGTGCGCCGAGTATACCTTGTAAACCTTGTAAACCTTGGGCTCCTTGTGTCCCATCAGTTCCTTGTAAACCTTGTAAACCTTGAATACCTTGAGAACCATCAGTTCCTTGTAAACCTTGAGAACCATCAGTTCCTTGTAAACCTTGTATACCTTGAGTACCTAAAGTTCCTTGTGAACCGTCTAATCCTTGAATTCCTTGCGAACCATTTATTCCCTGGGCTCCTAATGTACCTTGGCTACCTGAACCAGAAATACCTTGTAAACCTTGTGTTCCTTGTGTACCAGGATCTCCATTACCAACAAGTTTAACTAATGTAAGTGAAATATTTGCTGTTGCAAAATTTACAAAAGTACCTGCTGTGTCCTTAATTCTAACCTCAACTTGATCACCACCATTAAGATCCAATATATCTACAGTAGACATGCTATTATAATCGTTTGCATTAAAAGTTGATCGGATTTCAGTAGCACCACTTACACCGTATGGAGTACCATTAACAAATATTTCAGCAAAAATACCGACAGTTGATCCGGCTACTCCACTAAAAGTAAAGTTAATTTCATAATTACCGGCTTCATTAGCATCAATACTTAGTACATTACCTTGCGGGCTTCCACCTGAAGCAACGTATGTCATTTGATTTATTTCACCAGAAGATAATAGTAAACCTACATAAGAATTTGTTAATGTTATTCCTGGTGCTGTACTATCTAATATCATAGAACCGTATGCAACGGATCCACTTATAGAACCAGATAAACCTTGTACACCTTGAGAACCTGAACCTTGTAAACCTTGTAAACCTTGAGTTCCTTGAGTACCTGAACCTTGTAAACCTTGTAAACCTTGAGTTCCTTGTAGGCCTTGTAAACCTTGAGTACCTTGAGTACCTGAACCTTGTACACCTTGTGTTCCATCCGTTCCTTGTAAACCATCAGTTCCTTGTAAACCTTGTGTTCCTTGTAAACCATCAGTTCCTTGTAAACCTTGGACGCCTTGTAAACCTTGAATACCTTGAGTACCTAAAGTTCCTTGTAAACCTTGAGTTCCTTGTAAACCTGTTGTTCCTTGTGTACCACTTCCTTCAGTACCTTGAGCTCCTCTATCACCTGTTACAACAAATGATACTAGAACATCTTCATCCATTATAAATGGAGCATTTTCCGTATAAGCAACTGGTACAACATCTAATTCCCACCATGTTCCACCAGAAGAAGGTCTATCATACACTTCTGTTATTTGCCAAAGTATAAATTCATTAGCATCGCTTTGTGATGTAATCCTTACATGACCTTTAGGTATTGATGTGGAACTTCTTATAGTTTCTAAAAAGGTTGATATATTATTTCCTGTAACACCAAAGTCGTTAATGGCCATTATGTTAGCTAAATATTGATCTGTATTATTTACAGAAACATAACTAAAGCCTGGATCAGCCACAGATGTTTGTATATTGAAATTATAATCAAACGAAGCACCACCAAAACCACCTTGATCTCCTTTGGTTCCTTGAGTACCTACAAATCCTTGTAAACCAGTACCACCATCAGCACCTTGCAATCCTACACCTTGTGCACCTTGTGTACCAGGAGGTCCTGATATAGTTGATGCTTCTCCTTGTACACCTTGTGTACCTTGTAAACCGAAACCATCATTACCTTGTAAACCTTGTAAACCTTGAGTTCCTTGTATACCTTGTGCACCTATAGTACCTTGTAAACCGAAACCATCATTACCTTGTAATCCTTGTAATCCTTGGCTACCGGTTATACCTTGTGCACCGAGTAGACCAGCGGCTGCTGCCGTTACATTCACCCAATTATTTCCATCATATTGTAAAAATTCAGAAGTTCCTGCTGCAGATGCATTAACATTTCCTAGGCTATTAATATCGGTATTGTTATTATTAAGAGTTGCTAAGTCAATTAAAGAAGAATCAAAATTATAAACAACAGATTGGTTAGGTGAATTTAAAGCTACTGCTAAAGGTTCACCTAATGAACTATATGTATTAGATGCATTAAGTCCTCTAAAGGTTAAAGTAGTACCACTCATTCCACCAAACACATTCTGTACACCTACACCTATACCTATATTTAATCCTTGATTTATTTCACCACCAGCAGAAGAGTTAATTAATTTAATTGCATTAACAGTACTATCATATTGTAATTGAACACCGTCTCCAGCTATTAATCTAAATGTATCGTTTGCAATTGTAGAATTTAAAGTAAAATCATTTGCTGCTGCTAATAAAGGTGTAGCACCTGTATAATTAACAACTATTTTACCATAACCATTTGCTGAGCCTACTGTCACGTCGCCAGTTCCAATACCACCAATGATATCCCACTCAGCTGTTACAAACACACCTTGTGTAGTTCGTCTATTTGCTCTCCACCAAACTAGAGTTTCTGTTACCACACTGGTAACACCGGTAGGTTCTAATACTTCTACTGGGTGATATACAATATGCCCAGTGTCATATGTTCTATTATCTACCCACGGATTAGCTACTGCTTTAAAATTTTCATCTACCTCACCATTAAAAAGTTCCCTTTTAATTTCATTTCTGTAGATGATATATTCTTTTAGATTGAATGCCATTTAACCTATTCTTTTTTTATTTATTCAGGTGGTTCAGGAATAATATTTACATCATCATATGGGAATTCCGCCACATCATCTTTTTCTGTAAATGCTAATCTTAGTTGATCTAAATACCAAGTACCTTCTGACCATCCTGGTTGTGCATAGCATATAGAATAAATGCCTGTTGTATATATTCTATTAATTTCATTCCAGAATTTTCTATAATCTTCAACTGCTCTGTTTATAAACCCAACTTGTCTATTAATTAAAATTTCTCTCTGCTTATTTCTTTGTATATCAAATGATGAACCAGGAGTAAGCTTAAAAACCTTTGTAATATTCTCCGCTCGGTATTCTGTAGTAAAATCATATAGACTGCTTTCACCTATAAATACCTGTATAGATGCTAAGTCTCCAACAAAACATGGATCAAATGGTACATAATTACTCTGGTAAAATAATTCCATTTCATCAATGCTACTAAAATCAGTGTATGTTGATTTATTTTCAGCAACATCAAAAAACCCAATACGGATTTTTGACACTGCTATCTTGTACTTTTTTAAGTAAACAAAAAAGTCTAAGGAAAGTTTAAATGTTAGTGCTTCTACGACCAAGAGGACTTGCTATTTTTAGTATATATTCAGTCCTTTATTATGCGGTAGTCATTTAATAGGTTGAAAATTTTACCGTGTGTCACATTACATTCATTAAAAATCTCAAGGTGAGAAGTATCACGATAATTTTGCATCCAATAAACATG
>Ga0222717_10004252_pt1 | contig 10602 bp, 14 predicted proteins | sample C33_18DmetaG_FD_165053 | JGI IMG/M metagenome (GOLD analysis project Ga0222717, IMG submission 165053) | Estuarine water microbial communities from San Francisco Bay, California, United States - C33_18D | ecosystem: Environmental > Aquatic > Marine > Unclassified | place: USA: California...
ATAGTACAAATAGCAAAGGGAAAAAATAAATTTCCAGATACGTTTAAAGAGTTATTAAAAAGACAAAAAAAGGAATTAGAATGGAAAAAATAATAATTGATTTAGAAGCTAAAACTGATAAAGCTGTAAAAGAAATTGAAAAGCTAAATAAAAAGGTTACAGAACTTGGAGAAGATGGTAAAAAATCTTTAAACAAGATTGAGAAATCAACTGGCTTAATTTCAAAAAGCACAAAACTATTATCAAACGGATTTAAGGGTGTTGGACTTGCAATGAAAGCTGCTGGTTTTTCTATTATTATGAAAGTAGTAGACAAGCTAGGGGAGGCAATGATGGAGAATCAAGAAGTTGTAGATGGTTTGAGTGCTGCTTTTGAAGTTATTAGTATTGTGATGAAACAAATAACAACCGTTTTTGTAGATATGTTTAAAAGCGTTTCAGATGCTACTGGAGGTTTTGATGCTTTACAAAAAGTTTTAGGAGGTGGATTATCAATAGCTGTTAATCTTGTTGCAGGTACAATTCAAGGTCTTGTTCTTGGTGTTCAAAAAGCACAATTAGCTTGGGAAGAATCATTTTTAGGTAATGGAGATCCAGAAGAAATAAAAAGATTAAATATTGCTATTGAAGAAACTCAAGAAAAGTTAGCAGAAACAGGAGAAAGAATTTCAGAAGCTGGATCACAAATAGCAGAAAATTTTGTTGAAGCAGTTGGCGAAGTTGGTGCTTTAGCTGAAGGTGTTGCACAAGCTACTTCTGATGCAATAGAAACAATAGATGTTAAACAAGCAATTTCTGATGGAAAAAGATTGGCAGCATCAAAAAAGAATTTTGAAAGATTAGCACAAGAGCAACAGAGATTGGTTGAGCAATATGATTTACAAGCTGAACAACAAAGACAAATTAGAGATGATGAAAGTAAATCTATTTCAGAAAAAATAAAAGCAAACGAGGAGTTAGGTAGAATATTACTAAAACAAAATGAAGCAGAAAAGAAAACAGTTCAAGCAAGAATAGATACTTTAAAAGAAGAAGAAAGATTAAAAGGTACTTCTATTGAATTATCAAATGAAATTTACGAACTGCAAACTGAAATGATTGCTATTGATGCAAAAGTAGCAGGTTTTAAATCAGAACAATTAACCAATCAAATATCACTTCAAAAAGAAAATGTAGAACTTACAAATTCACAAAAAGAAAGTGAATCACAATTGGGTATTGAAAGACAAAGATTCAATGCAGAATTAATAGAAGATGAACTTTTAAGACTTGAAAAATTAAAAGAAATTGATGAACTAGAAGCAGAACAAGAAGCTGTAAGACTTCAAGCAATAGTTGATAATGAAAACGCAGGAACACAAGCAAAAGTAGATGCTCAAATAGCACTTGATGAATTTATGGAAGAATCAAGGCAAAATAATTTAACAAGAGAAATAGAAATTGAAGAACAAAAAAGACAACAAAGACAAAAAACTTTAAATGATTTAATTTCAATTGCTGGAGCAGAAACTGGGGTTGGTAAAGCGTTGCTTGTAGCAAAACAATTACTACTTGCAAAAGAATTAGTAATGGAAGTTACCAAGACGGTTACATTTGCAACACAAGCTGGAGCAAGAGCAACAATGGCAGTTGCAGAAGGTTCAGCAAGAACTGCAAAAATTGGTTTTCCTCAAAATATTCCAATGCTTATTGGATATGCAGCACAAGCGGTCGGTATTTATTCAGCAATAAAATCAGCAACATCAAAAGCAAAAGTAGCAGCACCACCAGAACCAGATGTAGATATACCACAGCCAAGTGTATCAACACCTGCTGCATCATTACCACCCGCATTTAATGTAGTTGGAGCAAGTGAAACGAATCAACTAGCAACTGCAATTGGAGGTCAATCACAACAACCAGTTCAAGCTTATGTAGTATCGAATGATGTTAGTACAGCTCAAGAAATGGATAGAAATATTATTGAAGGTGCTTCAATAGGATAAAAAAGTATTTAAAAATATAAAATATTAATTAAAAGTTATTATATAAGTATGAAAATGATTGAACTTATTTTAGATGATGATGAAGCAATTGGAGTTGAAGCGATTAGCGTTGTTGAGAATCCTGCAATTGAATCAGATTTTATAGCACTTAATAATCAAGAGATAAAACTTGCTGAAATAAGCAAAGAAAAAAGATTGTTAATGGGTGCTTTATTAATACCAAAGAAACCAATTTACAGAAGAAACGGAGAAGAAGAATACTATATATTTTTTTCAGAAAAAACTGTTGCAAAGGCTTCACAAATGTATTTGCAGAATGGTAATCAATCTAATTCTACTTTAGAACACGATTCAGAATTAAAAGATTTAACACTTGTTGAGAGTTGGATTGTAGAAGATAAGGCAAAAGACAAGACTGCATTGTATGGTTTAGATGTACCAGTTGGTACTTGGATGGGATCTGTTAAGGTTGAGAATGATGAGATATGGAATGATTATGTAAAGACTGGAAAAGTAAAAGGTTTTTCAATAGAGGGTTATTTTGCAGACAAGTTAGAAAGACCAAACGAAGAATTAAAAGAAGATTTATCAGTAATAGAAGAACTTAAAAAACTATTATCATAATGAAGGCAGTTTATTGTAAGTGTAAAAATACGTATTCAATTGAATGTAAAAATAATACTGATAAAAATTGCGAAACTCCAGAGTATTGGAAACAAGGAATAGGAAGGATAAATGCAACAGAAGAAGAATAATTTTATTTTGAAAATACAAAATATAAACTAAATTTTATTATATAAATATGAACACACAGAAAAGGGTTTTTAATAAACTGTTTAAAGAAGAAAAAACAGAATTATCAACGCAAAAAGTTGAGTTGGGGTTAGTTGATGATTTTACAAAAGTATTTGAAAAAGCAGTAAATTTAGATTCAAGTATAGGTAACACTTTAATAAGTGCTTTAAGTAAAGCTGAAGGAAAATACAAATCCGTTATTAGTGATTATGAAAATGCTATAAAGTTAGGAGATAAAGCAACTGAATCTGCTAAAGAATTAGGTATTGATTTACCAACTACTTTTAAAAATAAAATAGCTTCAAGTAAAGCTGGTGTAAAAGAAGCAAGAACTTTAATTGGTAAAATAAATCAATTATATAGTGCATTTTAAAACCCAAAATACAAAATAATAACTAAATATATGAATACACAGAAAAGGGTTTTTAATAAACTAGCTGAAGAAACAAAAGTTGAATTGGCAACGCAGAAGATTGAGTTGGCTTTAGTTGATGATATTAGAGCAGAAATGGCACAAGCAAATAAAGGTGCTATTAAAGGAATTGATATGATTGAAGCTGCTAAAAGACCATTAGAAAATTCTTTAAAAGATAATAGAGAATTATTTAAAAAATTACAAAGAACCAAAAAATCTGCTATTGAGTTAGGTGCAAATGACATTTTAAAAGAGTTGCAGAAATATGAAAGACAAGTTGAACAAAATATAAAATCAATAGATAAGATTTTAGCAGGACTTTAAAAATAATTAACTAAATATATGAACACACAGAAAATAGTTTTTAATAAACTAGCAGAAGTAGATAAAGTTGAATTAGCAACACAGAAAGTTGAGTTGGGTACATCTAAAATGGTTGATAATTTATTTAGTAAATATAAATCTTTAGGAAAATATGATGTAGGTAAATATATTTCATCTATAAATAAAATTACAAATCAATTAAAACAAGGAGTTGATAAAAATGGAGACTTATTAGAAGAAGCAAAAGATGTACAAAGAAAATATGATAGCATAGGAGATAAAGAAAATGCTGGTGCAATACAAAGGCTTATTAATGACTTGCAAAATGACTTTGATGAGGTTGTATTTTTGTATGAAGGTTTAAGAAAATTATAATAACTAAATATATGAACACAAAAGAAACATTAAATAAGGTTCGCACTTTACTTGGAATAGAGGTAAAGTTAGAGCAAATGAAACTTGATAACGGTGCTATTTTAGAAGCAGAAGTATTTGAAGCAGGAGCTGAAATCTTTGTCGTTGCTGATGGAGAAAGAGTTGCAGTACCAGTTGGAGGATACGAAGCAGATGGCAAAACTATCGTAGTTTCAGAAGAAGGTATCATTGGAGAAATTAAAGATGCTGAAGAAGAGGCACCAGCTGAAGAAGAAGCACCTGCAACTGAAGAAGTAGTTGAAGAAGAAGAATTAGCAACTGAAACAGCAACTCCAAAAAAAATAGTAAAATCAATATCAGAAGAAATGTTCTTTTCTGAAATTGAAAAATTAAGAAATGAGATCAACGAACTTAAACTTGCAAAAGTAGAAGTTAAAGAAGAAGTAGTAGAATTATCTGCTGAACCAGAAGTTGAAGGAATTTCACACAATCCAGAGAATTTAGCAGATAAAAAAGAATTAAACCTTTATTCTCAAAAATCAAAGAGTACAACAATTAGTAGAATTTTTAATAAAATAAATAAATAAAAAATGCCACAACCAACAATTACAACAACTTACGCAGGAGAATTTGCAGGAAAATATGTATCCGCAGCACTTTTATCTGGTAAAACAATTTCAAACGGTTTAATCGAAGTTAAGCCAAATGTAAAACACAAAGAGGTTTTAAAAAGAGTAGATTTAGCAGGAGCAATTGCAAATGCATCTTGTGATTTCACAAATGCTGGAACTGTTACTTTAACAGAAAGAATAATCGAACCAAAAGAATTACAAGTAAATTTAGAACTTTGTAAAACTCCATTTCAATCAGATTGGGAAGCGGTATCTATGGGATATTCTGCATTTGACAATTTACCATCTAATTTTTCTGATTACTTTATCGGATTAATGGCTGAAAAAATTGCAGAGCAAACTGAATTAGATATCTGGAGTGGAACAGCAGGAGCAGGAACATTTGATGGTTTCTCAACTTTATTATCTGCTGATGCAGGACATACAGGAGCAAAGAAAATTACAGGAGAAGCAATAGATTCTTCAAACGTAATTGCTCAATTAGAATTGATTGAAGCACAAATACCAAATGCTGTTTATGACAAAGAAGATTTATTTATCTATGTTTCTCCAAACATCTTTAGAGCTTATAAATCAGCTTTAGGAGGTTTCCAAGCAAACGGTCAAGGTGCTGCTGGTGTTAATGCACAAGGACAAAACCAAGATATCGACATCCAATACTTCAACGGTATTAAAATCGTTGCTGCAAACGGATTAGCAAATAACGCTGCAATCGCTACAACTAAATCAAATTTATTCTTTGGAACTGGTTTATTATCAGATCACAATGAAATCAAGGTTTTAGATATGGCAGATTTGGATGGTTCAAAAAATGTAAGATTTATCGCACGTTACACGGCAGCAGTTCAGTATGCTGTTGTAGATAATATCGTTTCTTACGGATTAGGACTATAATATAATTTAATTAATAATCATTTAAGAGGGGTAGGTTCTAGCCTATTCCTTTTTTATTTAAAACAATATAATAATATGGCTTGTTCATTAACAACTGGGCGTAAAGTACCTTGTAAATCAGCAGTAGGTGGTATAAAAGCTATCTTTTTTGCAGACTATGGGACTTTAGGTGAACCAACAACAATAGTAGACGGAGAAATAACTGGTTTTGGAGGTTCTCCGCAATGGTTTCAATTTGAAGTAAAAGGTGCATCTTCTTTAGAAACTGCAATAAACTCTTCAAGAGAAAACGGAACTACTTTTTATGAAAGTACCTTGACAATGGCTTTAACTTTTCAAGACAAAGCAACTCAAGAAGAATTAAAATTAATAGCACACGGAAGACCTCACGTAGCAGTTCAAGATTACAACGGAAACTTTTTTGTTGTAGGTTTAGAACACGGAGCAGAGGTAACTGGTGGTACAATTTCAACTGGTGCAGCAATGGGAGATTTAAGTGGGTACAATTTAACTATTGTAGCACAAGAAACTGCTCCACCTTATTTTGCATCTTTATCTGCATTTGCAGGAGATGTTTCTTCAAACCAGATTGACCCAACTGCATAATTTTTCATTTTTGGTTTTTAAAAAAGGGTAGTCTTAACTGATTACCTTTTTTTTTGTTTAAATAAATAAAAATACAAAGTTTTAGTATTATATATATATGAAACATTTGTTGCCAATATCAACTTCACAAACAATTAAGATTATACCAAGAGTATATGATACTTCTGTTACTATAAAATTAAGAGATGATAGTACAAATAATGAAGTTTCTATTATACTTCCAACAGCAACAATTAATAAAAATTATCTTGAGTTATCTGCAATCTTTAATTTAAAAGAAGGTAGATTTTATGATGTAAAAGTATATCAGATAAAAGGTAATTATGAAGAATTTAAATCAAGGGTTATTGCTTTGGGTGGAACATTTGAAAACAACACTTGTTTATTGACTTTTTTAGAATCTGAAGATTTAGTTAATACAACTGATTTAGATATAATATACAGAGATAAAATATTCTGTACAACACAATCAACAAACCAATCAAACAATGAATATTATTCTGTTAATAAAGGAGAATACATTGAAAAGAAAGGTAATAACGATTTTATAATACTATGAGTAAACGCATAAATAAATACAGAAAACAAACGGTAAGTAAACCAAGCAACTCAAAAGTTAGTTTTGTTAATTTATCAACTTACACATCTCCAGCAATTGTTGAATCTAAAAATAAAGAATGGGTTGAATTTGGTGCTGATAACAATTACTTTCAGTTTTTAATTGATAGGTATAATGGAAGTGCAACAAATAACGCAGTTATCAATGCTATTTCTCAAATGATCTATGGAAGGGGATTAGATGCAACTGATAGCTCAAGAAAGCCAGAGCAATATGCAAAAATGATTACTTTATTTAAAAAAGAAGATGTAAGAAGATTTGCTTATGATTTAAAATTAGCCGGACAATGTGCAATTCAAGTAATTTATTCAAAGGATAGAAAAAGTATTGTAAAAGTTGAGCATTTACCAATTGAAACATTAAGAGCAGAAAAATGTAGTGCTGATGATAAACAAGTACAAGCGTATTACTATCATCCAGATTGGCTTAATATAAAACCAAGTGAAGAACCTTTAAGAATACCTGCTTTTGGTGTTTCAGAAAGTCCAAAACCAATTGAGATACTATATGTAAAACCTTACAAAGCTGGAATGTATTATTACAGTACTCCAGATTATCAAGGTGGTTTACAATATGCTGAACTAGAAGAAGAGATTTCAAACTATCATTTAAACAATATAATGAACGGTTTAGCACCTTCAATGTTGATTAATTTTAACAATGGAGTACCAGATGAAGAAAAACAATCTTTAATAGAGAGTAAAATACAACAAAAGTTTCAAGGAAGTTCAAACGCAGGTAAATTTATACTTGCTTTTAACGATGATAAAGAATCAGCAGCAGATATAAACCCTGTTCAATTATCAGATGCACATAACCAATATCAATTCCTTTCTGATGAATCTCAAAAGAAAGTAATGGTATCACATAGAGTTGTTTCTCCTATGTTATTAGGAATAAAAGATAGTAGTGGATTTGGAAACAATGCAGAGGAAATAGAAACAGCTTCCATACTAATGGATAACACTGTTATAAAGCCTTTTCAAGAACTTTTAATAGATGCTTTTGATAGAATACTATTGTTCAACGGTAGTGCTTTAAACTTATACTTTAAGACATTACAGCCATTACAGTTTATTGATTTAGAGAATGTACAAGATCAAGAAACAAGAGAAGAAGAAACTGGTGTTAAAATGAGTAAGGTTTTAGATTCTTTAGAGGAATTTGGAGAAGATGAAGATTTAGAAAATTGGGAGTTGATAGATGAAAGAAAGGTTGATTACGATGCTGAAGATGAATTAAATGAGGAGTTGAATAAACTAAACAATCCTAAATTATCTGTATTATCTAAAATGTATAATTTTGTTACTACTGGAACTGCAAGACCAAACGCAAAGAGTAGTCAAGATGGAACAAATGAAGAAGGGTTACAGTTTAAAGTACGGTATCAATATGCACCTTTAACTTTTAGTGAAAATAGCAGAGAATTTTGCAAGAAAATGGTTAAAGCTAAAAAGATATATCGTAAAGAAGATATTGATATGATGAGTAAAAAAGCGGTAAATGCAGGCTGGGGATTAAACGGTGCGGATACTTATGATATTTGGCTATATAAAGGCGGTGGTGACTGCCATCATTTTTGGATGCGTAAAACATACAAGGCAAAGAATAAGAAAGGAAAGCCAGATGTAGGTAATCCAAATGCAGAGATAAGTGTAAACAAGGCAAAAAAAGAAGGTTTTAAACCAGAGGTAAATGCAAAAGAAGTTGCTATGCGACCAACGGATATGCCTAATAATGGATTCGTAAATAAAAAGAGATAGATGGCAACAGCATTATTTATAAGTAGAACGGATTTAGTAAAGAATAGTATTCTTGATGGGAATGTAGATACTGATAAATTTATACAATTTATTAAGATTTCTCAAGAGATACATATACAAAACTATTTAGGGGGAAAATTATATGATAAAATATCAGCAGATATTATTGCAGATACTTTAACAGGGGATTATTTATCACTTGTTACAGATTATGTACAGCCTATGTTGATACATTATGCAATGGTTGATTATTTACCATTTGCAGCTTACCAAGTAAAGAACGGTGGAGTATTCAAGCACAATTCAGAAAACGCTGAAACAGTTTCAAAAGATGAAGTTGATTTTTTAGTACAAAAGCAAAGAGATTTTGCAGAGTATTATACAAGAAGGTTTGTTGATTATATGTGTTTTAACAGTACTAAATTTCCAGAATATACAAGTAATACTGATTCTGATGTTTATCCAGATAAAGATGTTAATTCTTCAAACTGGGTATTATAATGAAAGGATCATACAAACCAAAGGAAACAAATATTGTTAAATTAAAGAAGTATTTAACTAAAAAAGAGAAAAATGGCAAACGAAATATATAACAGTTCTTGGTGGGGTAGTCCAACTGCAACTGGTTGGGGAAATATTTATTATGAATATGCTTTTCCGAGTGAAGGGTCAAGACTTTTAGGTTTATTAGAGGCAAGAGCAACGTATTATGAGAATGCTACTTCTTCACTTGCAATATTAACTGATTTAGAAAACTGTGAATAATGAGTAATTTATTAGAAAAAGCGAGTATAATAACGACACCAACTGCATATAGTGATGGGGTTTTACATAGTGTTAAGCCAAGCGAAAGTCCTTATGCTGATTTTACATTTACAAGAAACGATGCAGGAACAAGAGTTAACGCAAGTGGTAATATAGAAAGCGTAGGAGTTGATTTACCAAGAATAGATTATAGAGGTGGTAGTGGTAGTTGGTTATTAGAACCGCAAAGTCAAAATTTAATTAAATATAGTGAAGATTTTAGTCAAGGAAGTTATTTCACACTTACAAGTGCTTCTGTTTCATCTTCAACTATTACAGACCCAACGGAAAATCAAAATTCTTTTAAATTAATCCCAGATAATGGAACTGGTGGTAATAGGAGTATAGGTAGAAATTTTCTAAATTTAACTAATTTACATACTTTTACTTGTTTTGCTAAAAAAGCAGAATACAATTATTTAATGTTAAGAACAAGAAATGGCCCTAATACTGCCGTTATGTTTAATTTAGATAATGGAACTTATAATGTAAACGCAACATCAGTGGCTCTTGTTAGTGCTAAAATTGATGATTATGGAAATGGTTGGTATAGATGTTCAATTACTTTAGACCCTTCTCAAATGAATACTGTGGGACAGATTTTTGTTAGTTTGTCCGTTGGTATTACTGGTAATGAAACAAATTCTTTTAGTGGAGACGGAGTAAGTGGTGTTTATATTTTTGGTATGCAATTTGAAGAACAATCTTATCCAACTTCATACATTGCTACAAGTGGAGACCCACAAACAAGAGGAGCAGATTCAGCAACAAATGCAGGAAGTAGTGATTTAATAAGTTCAACAGAGGGGGTATTGTATGCAGAGATAGCGGCTTTAACTAATGAAGATAGTACTTATAGAGTAATTGCTTTAAGTAATGGTAATTCTGGAGAGTTTGTTTTTGTAGGGTTTACTAATATAAATAATATTTATGCTTATGTAGGTTCGCAGTCTATTGCATATTTTACGCCAACAGATGCAACAGATTTTAATAAAGTAGCGATAAAGTATGAAGATAATAACTGTAAACTGTTTATAAATGGTGTTCAAGTAGGAACAATAAATACAACTGCAACTGTACCAAGTGGATTAGATAGATTAAATTTTGATAGTGGTTTAGGAGGTAGTCCATTTGATGGAAATATAAAATGCGTAGCAGTATTCAAAGAAGCATTAACAGATGCAGAACTAACTTGTTTAACAACACCAAATATATCAAGAATATTTAATGATAGAGTTTTATGGGATGGAGGAATAATAGAAAGTTTAGAATGTGTAACGCTTTAATAAAATAATAAATAATATAATAAATAAAATATGGCAACACCAAGTATAACAATGATACCAAGCGGTTATAAATCTCAAAAAGTGTATTCTGTTCTCCCTACAAA
>Ga0222717_10004253_pt1 | contig 10602 bp, 22 predicted proteins | sample C33_18DmetaG_FD_165053 | JGI IMG/M metagenome (GOLD analysis project Ga0222717, IMG submission 165053) | Estuarine water microbial communities from San Francisco Bay, California, United States - C33_18D | ecosystem: Environmental > Aquatic > Marine > Unclassified | place: USA: California...
TAGCCTTCATTCCTGGCACAGAAGGTTGGGTCGATAAAGGATTTGAGCAGCTTTCCAAAGCGCCCGACTGGTATTTTTATAGTTTAGGTATCGCAATTTCAGCGAGTTTTGGTGTGCGCGGGGCAACCGCGATGTTTAAGAGGAAATAATGGAAAATGTTAAATTACCGATAGCTTTAGTCGCTGCGATGGCAGTGCAGTTAGCAGGGGGCGTCTGGTGGGTATCTCAACAGGCATCTACTATATCTGGCTTGGAGGAGACTGTAAGCCAGTTAGGCTCTCGCATGGCTATTGAAGACAATATAAATTTGAAACGTGACGTTGAGGCTAACTCCACAGAGTTAAATCATGCTTTTGAGGAAGTTGATGACTTGTGGGATGAGATCGCAGGAATGACAACGGCGATTGGTGAGATTAATAAAATCAAACAACGTATCGCTGTTATGGAGAACGACCTAAAGTATATAGGACGTGATCATATCGGAGTGATGGATAGAAGAGGTGGAGCCAAATGAGTAACGCGTTAAAGCTACTGCAACAGAAGTGTGGGTGCAGTCCGGATGGAGCATTCGGACCAAACACGGCTCGTGCCATCGTAGAGCATTACGATCTCTCTCCGGAAAGAGGAGCCCATTTATTGGGTCAAGTAGTTCACGAGTCTGGCACGTTTAGGTACACTAGAGAAAACTTAAACTACAGTGTGGACGCTATGATGAAAGTTTGGCCTAGTCGTTTCCCCACTGAAGAGTACGCAAAGCCTTACGAACGTAACCCAAAAGCACTGGCTGAAAACGTGTATTTTGGCAGGATGGGCAATGATTCCAAGGAAAAAGCCAGTCTATACATAGGCCGCGGATTTCTTCAATTAACCGGATACGATAACGTCAAAGCGTTTGCCGCAGACATGGGTAAACCAGAAGTAATTCAAGACCCCTCTTTACTTGAGGAAGAGTACGCAATGGATACAGCTATATGGTTTTTTGATTCTAACAAGCTGTGGAAAATATGCGATGAAGGTGTAAACGACGACACCATCAAACGATTAACAAAACGAATTAACGGTGGCTACACTGGGTTAGATCACCGGATTAAAGAGACAAACAAAATATATGATTGGATTCAATGATGCCTACAATTATGATAAGTATTCTGCCGGACGGCATTCCGGTAGATAAAATGGAAGAGAATGACAACGGCAGTAATTGCCCGTTGCCAACTCAAGACGCTGATTTAAACATGGAAAATAGGGACATGGCAGAGTACCAGTACAACTACCGTGAGCCTAACACCTCTATAGCTTTTAGGAACGACGAATCCTGTGGTTCTTGCGGGATGTATAATCAAACAGAGGACATGATGGATTGTATTGGTGACGAGTCAGGATCGACGGGCTATTGCCAACTACTAAAGTTTGTGTGTAGTAGTGAAAACACATGTGATGAATGGGTTGACGGTGGCCCAATCACATCTGATGTGCAAGAAGAATATAAGGACAACCTATAATGGATGTTGTCGAGTTGGCAAAATACATGTATAAGAAGATTGAAGAGCGTCAAAACGATATATCGCACGCTCTTTCTCAAGGATCTGTTAAAGACTTTGAGCAGTACAAAATGTCTGTAGGAGAGATACGGGGACTCTCTTTTGCAAAAGACGAGATAAAGGCCCTGCTGGAGAGAACCGTAGACGATGTCGAAGACTTTATATCTTCCTGACCATGTCGCGCAGAAAATAAACAAAGACAAGGATTCTGCTAAAGCAGAAACTTCTTCTGTCGCTGTTGATAGCGCGTATGTAGAAACCAAGGATCGGGTGTTAGATCCTTCCCTTTTAGAAAAACCATTGCTTGAACGTCTTCCGCAACCAACAGGTTGGCGGGTTTTAGTCATGCCGTACCAAGGCAAAGCTAAAACATCCAGTGGTCTATACATTCCTGATGAGGTTCGGGAAAGAGAGTCTGTCGCCACAGTTGTCGCGTATGTTCTCAAGAAAGGCCCTCTTGCTTATAAAGACCCAGACAAGTTTGGATCCGGAGAAGCACCTTGGTGCGAAGAGGGTCAATGGGTGTGTATAGGTCGATACTCAGGTTCAAGATTTAAGATCGAAGGTGGAGAGGTTCGTATTATTAATGATGATGAAGTCATTGCTACTATCCTTGAGCCCGACGATGTAAAACAAATATAGGGGTAAGGTTATGGCAGAAGAGAATCAATCTGTAGAAGAACAAGAACAAGAGATTGTAGTAGACCAGACGGAAGAGTCTACGGAAAAAGTACAGGTCGCTGAGTCTGAGGACGGTGAGTTAGAAAACTACAGTCAGAATGTACAAAAACGAATAAAAAAGTTAACTGAACGATACCGGAATGAGCAGCGTGATCGGGAAGAAGCCGTCAGAGTGGCGCAAAAACTCTTAGACGAGAACAGTCAACTTAAAGGTCGAGTGCAACAATTAGACTCCGGTTACTTAAATGAGTACGGCAATCGTCTGACCACACAGGAGACCTCCGCGAAGAGCGCGTATAAGGCCGCATATGACTCTGGTGACTCAGATGCAATGCTTGCCGCGCAGGAACAATTATCGCAAATAGCTATTGACAAGCAGCGTTACGGTGCTGCGAAGACAAGAGTAGAGCAGCAAAAAGCTCTGGCGAAACAACAGGTTCAGGCGCAACCACAAGCTGCTCCTCAACAACCCACGCCTCAACAACAGCAGGCTAAAGTGGATCCCAAGGCTAAGTCTTGGGCGGAAACAAACGACTGGTTTGGTAATGACGAGATCATGACCACTGCCGCGTTTACAATACATCGTAGGCTCATCGAAGACGAAGGGTTTGACCCGCAGAGCGATGAGTATTATACTGAAATAGATCGACGTGTACGTTCGGAGTTTCCGCACAAGTTTAATACGTCGAAGAAATCGGGTGGAAATCAGGTCGCATCTGCTGGTAATTCCGCATCCCGCACTAACAAACAGGGGCGCAGGTCGGTCAAGTTATCGCACTCACAAGTAGCTATCGCGAAAAAACTGGGCGTACCTCTTGAAGAATACGCCAAGTATGTGAAGGAGTAACAAAATGGCTGATACTAGAACACCGCGTAAAAACGCAACACGCGAATTGGATTCGCGCAGAAAACCTTGGGCACCGCCCAGTCACCTAGCTGCACCAAGTCCCCCAGAGGGATTTACACATCGTTGGATACGAGTTGCGATGAGAGGCGAAGAAGACAAGATGAATGTCAACGCCAAACTTCGTGAAGGATGGGAACCCGTCCGCAAAGATGAATATCCAGACTATGAGGCTCCGACGATTGACGAAGGTCGATTTGAAGGGGTCATCGGACAAGGTGGTCTGATGCTGTGCCGTATTCCTGTCGAAACAGCCCAAGAAAGAAACGCGTATTACGGGGGCCGCACCCGCGAACAAATGGTAGCTGTGGATCAGGACCTTATGAAGGAACAACATCCTTCAATGCCGATTCAAAACAATCGGCAAAGTCGTGTAACATTCGGAGGTTCTCGTAGAGACTCCGATTAACTTATAGAGGATTGCTATCATGGCAAATACTAACGGTGCCTTCGGACTTCGTCCGATCGGTGTAGTCGGTCAGGCTACAAACACCACTGGTATGACCGAGTATCGCATCGCCTCTGGGAACTCTAACGCGATTTACCAAGGATCCCCTGTTATTCCGCTATCAACTGGTTTTATTGACATAGTTGGCGCGGCTGCAGGTGGTTCGGTAGGTCTCTTAGGTGTTTTCTGGGGCTGTGAATACGTTTCGTCAACCACTGGTGAAAAGATTTACTCTAACAACTGGCCTGGGTCAGGCGCGGATTCTAATCATCCCGTCGTGGCCTTCGTGTATGACAACCCAATGCAAACATTCGTGATTGCGTCAGACGCCTCGCTAACAAGCGAAGCAACTGCTCGTGGTCATGTGTTCGCAAACGCAAACTTTGCGGCGGGTACTTCTGGTTCTTCGACCACAGGTATTTCCTCGGCTAAGTTGGGTGTTAGCACAATCGCCACCACTGCGGCATTGCAACTGCGTATTATGGGCATCCAAGATGACCCTGAAAATGCAGACTTCGCTGCGGCTGGTATTCCATTAATCGTTCGACTGAATAACAGTTTCAATTCCGCCAATGGCGCGATTGTTGCTGGTACTCCGTCAACCACTGGCGTATAAGGAGGTCTAAAGAATGGCTATTTCTCGCGCACAATTAGCGAAAGAGCTAGAACCAGGTCTCAACGCTTTGTTCGGTATGGAGTACAGTCGGTACGAAAACCAGCATGCAGAGATCTTTACAACAGAATCTTCTGATCGAGCATTCGAAGAAGAAGTTATGTTGTCAGGTTTCGGCGCAGCACCAACCAAATCGGAAGGTTCTGCAATTAACTACGACGATGCTAACGAGGCTTATACAGCCCGTTACAACCACGAAACTATCGCATTAGCGTTCTCAATAACAGAGGAAGCTATCGAAGACAATCTTTATGATCGTCTTGGTTCGCGTTACACTCGTGCGTTGGCTCGGTCTATGGCACACACAAAGCAGGTTAAAGCTGCTGCTGTTCTCAACAACGCCTTTACTGGCGGTGCGACAGCAGGCGGTGACGGCGTTGCTTTATGTGCGACTAACCACCCACTTACTAACGGTGGTACGTTTGCCAATACTCCAGCAACAGCAGCAGATTTGAATGAGACATCTCTTGAAGATGCCCTTATCAATATCGCTGGTTTTGTTGACGAGCGCGGTTTGAAGGTTGCTTTACGAGGCACTAAATTGGTCATCCCACGTCAACTGCAATTCGTTGCAGAGCGTTTGATGGTTTCAAACCTTCGCGTCGGCACAGCAGACAATGACACGAACGCAATCCGTTCAATGGGAATGTTACCTGAAGGCTATGCCGTCAATGACTTCCTGACTGATCCGGATCACTTCTTTGTCATGACAGACGCGCCTCGTGGTATGATCCACTTCGAGCGGACTCCAATGACTACTGGTATGGAAGCCGACTTCGACACAGGCAACATGCGCTTTAAAGCGCGTGAGCGTTACAGCTTCGGGTTCTCAGACCCACGTTGTATTTACGGTTCTCCTGGAGCGTAAATTGTGTTAAGGTATTGGGGGTAAGTTCATTACCTCCTCCCTACTGACTGGGGCAACTTAGGTTGCCCCTTTCTTTTTGCATGAAGGTCGTGTATTGTTTTGGTATCCCTGACAGTCACATGGTGTGGCTGACATTTGCCAAGACAGGAGATCCTCATGGCTAATACAACTTTTTCAGGTCCAATTCGGGCAGGTAATATTAAGAATACAACAGGCACAACTGTCGGTGAGAACATCGCAAACGTGGGTTATGTTGTTATGATGCAAACGCATACAGTGGATTTATCTAACGGTGCTATTGCGGCTGGAGCGACTAACATGGTCATCCCAGCAAACTCAAAGATTATTAATTGTGTTGTTGATTTATCAACTGCGGCTAACGCTACAACAAACTTGAGCGTTGGTGACACTGTGGGTGGTGCAACAACAATCTTAAACACATTGGCAACGGGCACAACCGCTGGTCTTAAAACAATCACTACGCAAGGTGGTGGGACTGGTGAGTGGGCTGACACTGGGTCTGCCGATCTTAAACTTACAGTTACCAACAGCGCGGCGACTACCGCTGGGGTGGCTGTGATTACGATTATGTATGCGCAGGCTTATAACACCGTAATCCGTCCATAAGGAGAGCTTAAATGGCAGGTCCAGTAACCGCATATAATTGGGTTCAAGGCACAACGGCTGCGATTGTTGGGCCTAACCGTTCTCGTCTTCGGCAGGTCGTAATTTATGCTGCTGCCGCAGGCGCGTTTACGATCAAAGACGGAGACACTAATGGCAGTGTCTTGTTAACTCAGACGTTTCCTACAGGGCATCACGTTATGAATATCCCCGACGACGGCATTATCGCTAGTGCGGGTGTGTTTATTGATGCTTTCACGGGATCCAATAACCAGTTGACAATTATTCTGTCGTAGGAGGGTTGAATGGTTGGAAGCGAAGTAACATCGTTTCACTCAAATACTTCGGCAGCGATGGTAACTCGTCGCTGCCGTTTACAGGCTGTTATTCCGACTTATGAAAGTGGTGCGTCTGGAACTATTACGGTGCATGACAACGACTCCTCGGCCTCTGGAAAACTCTTGTTGGAGATAGATCTTACAACGCAAGGAAGTGACGAGGTGTACATCCCTGGAGACGGTATCCTTGCTAAAAAAGGTTTATATGTGACTATACCAAGCCAAACAAAAGTAACAGTGTTTGTGGAGTAGATATGGCTAAGATCGACAAGTCTAAGATGAAGTGCAACAAGCCCAAGAGACAAATTTCGGGCGGCAAAAAATCTGTTGTAAAGGCTTGTTCTAAAGGAAAAGAAAAAATAATCAGGTTTGGAGATGCCAACATGACCATAAAGAAAGACAACCCTAAACGTAGGAAGTCTTTCCGAGCTAGACACGGTTGTGATAAAGGCACTTTAGACAAGTTAAAGGCCAAATACTGGTCGTGCAAGGCATGGTAATGATGAAACTAGACTTTAATAACTTAGCTTCATTAGCAACTATTGGCTTATTAAGTTGGGGGGCACTTCAACTGTATCAGCTTAAAGCGGATACTGCGGTTATTACTTATAGAGTAGGAGAAAACTACGATATGATAAAACCTATGTGGCAAGATTTCTTAGTACGGAGCGCACGTTTTAATGAGTATCAGCAGAACATCAATACCCTTCCAGGTGTCCACGCCACCAGAGGAGAGAAATAATGGCAAAGCAAAAAAAGAAAAAGTTAGACGCCTGCGCCAAGAAGGTGAAGGCAAGGTACAAGGTATGGCCCAGCGCGTACGCAAGCGGAGCGGTAGCCAAATGCCGAAAAGTAGGAGCGGCAAACTGGGGAGAATCTTCTAAAAAAAGAAAACGCCCTGTAAAGAAAAAGTTGGCGAACGGAGGGTTTATTGCCCATGGTTGCGGTAGTGTGCAAGAAGGTCGTCGCAAAGAAACGAATAGCTACTGATGGCTGTTAGAAAAACAAAAAAAGGTGCGGCCTTAAAAAGATGGTTTAAAGAAGACTGGAAGGACGTTCGAACGGGCAAACCTTGTGGACGAAAAAAGGGGGAGAAACGAGACACCCCTTATTGTCGTCCAAGCAAACGTGTAAGTTCTAAAACACCTAAGACCAGCAAAGAAATGACAGCGAGTGAAAAACGTAGTAAGGTGCGTGAGAAATCTAAACTAGGACAGCCTGCGGGTAAACCGCGTCGGGTGTCTCCAGCCAAAAGGAAGAGGACGAAAAAATCATGAAGAAAGAAATTCCAGCAGGTAACGAAGGCGCAGGCATGAGAGCCTTGAAAAAATCATCTCCTCAAGTGGCGGCACGCATGGGATATAAGCAAGGCGGTAAAGTAGGCTATATGGATGGTGGTAAGGTTAAAGGGTATCGCAACGGCGGTGCTGTAATGGCTGGCAAAAATCCACGCCAGTGCAACATGAGCTAATGACATGACAGTATCAGGGACTAGAGACTTTAACTTAGACGTAGGCGAGATTATCGAAGAAGCCTACGAGCGGTGTGGATTGGAAGTTCGCACAGGCTACGACGCCAGGACGGCTCGAAGGTCTTTAAATCTGATGTTTGCTGACTGGGCTAATCGAGGGTTAAACCTTTGGACGGTAAAACAGGCTACGATCACTCTTACTCAAGGGCAAGCACAGGAGACGTTACTAGCGGATGTCGTCGATGTTCTTGATGTAACCGTTCGTAGAAATAATACGGACTACTCTATAGATCGGATTAGTCGCGGGGATTACTCTGGTTTACCAAGCAAGACAACTCAAGGTCGTCCAAGCCAGTTTTACTTTGATCGTCAAATTAACCCTGTAATAAATTTATGGGCTGTCCCAGAAAACTCAACAGATCAACTTGTCTACTATTATGTTCGCAGAATAGATGACGCAGATAACTTAGTTAATACTACGGACATGCCTTTTCGTTTCTATCCTTGCATGGTGGCGGGACTGGCGTATTACATGGGTATGAAACGGGCACCCGACAGGTTGCAATTTTTGAAAGCTATATACGAGGAGGAGTTTCAGCGTGCTGCCGACGAAGATGAAGGACGCACACCATTGAAACTACAACCTAGTATTAGATATTTGAGGAACTAATGACGTACGCTAGTGGAAATAAGGCTTGGGGAATATCTGACAGATCAGGGTTTCGATTCCGTTTGCGTGATATGCGCAAGGAATGGACGGGATCTTTGGTTGGACCGGATGAGTACGAGCCAAAACATCCACAGTTAGAGCCCATACGAGTGGGGCCTGATCCACAGGCGTTGTATAATCCCAGACCGGAAACGGGTCTTTCAGAGCAACGGACGTTGCAGTGGGGATGGAACCCTGTCGGATTTAATTATCAAGAGGGACTATCTCCACCCAATAACCTAGTGGCTGTTGGTTCTGTAGGAGTTGTTACGGTGACCACATCATGAGCATGACATACGGCGAACTTAAACAAGCCATTCAAGATTATACGGAAAATGACGAGACAAGTTTTGTAAACAACTTGCCTTTGTTTATTCGGCTGGCTGAAGAGCGCATACTAAAGAGCGTGCAGTTAAGCCTGTTTCAGAAGAACCAATCTGGGTCTATGACTAGCGGCAATCAATATCTCGCGGCACCTAGTGATTTTCTAGCTCCTTTTTCGTTAAGCATTGACGTGAACGGGGACAAAGAGTTTTTATTGTTTAAAGATTTAGACTTTATTCAAACATATACTCCTGATGCTACCACTACAGGTCAACCAAAATATTACGCCCAATTCGACGTAGACAACTTTATTATCGGCCCTACACCCAACGCCAACTACACGGTTGACATACATTATTTGTATCGTCCGCTCTCACTGACGGCGGGTACAGACTCTGGAACCAGTTGGTTATCTACCAACGCGGAGATTGCCTTACTATATGGCTCCTTGGTGGAAGCGTATACCTACATGAAGGGAGATCCTAATCTTATGCAGATGTACAACCAGCGTCTGGGAGAGGGTATCTCTAGACTGAAGAACTTGGGCGAGGCTCAAGAGGTGGTTGATGAATATCGCTATGGACAAATTAGGAAAGCGCGTACATGATTCCTGAGATTAAAAGTAATACATTGAATTATAATGTTGAGGTACACACCACTCAACATAGAGGCTTTACGCCGGAAGAATTAGCTGAACGGTGTGCAGAACAAATTATATCAGTATCTGATGAATCACATCCAGCAATACAGGCGCAAGCACACGCTTTTAAAAAACGGATTGTTCAACTTGTAGGGTTCTACTTACGAGACGCTGTTAAAAGTGACAGAACTACGGTATATAATGCACTCAATGACGCGGGTCACCCAGACCTTGCAGAACTTATAAGGAGATTGTGACATGGCCTTTACTGGTAACTTCATGTGTACGAGCTTTAAGAAAGAGCTTCTTGAGGCCGTGCATAACTTTAAAAACTCAGGTGGCAGCACGTTTAAGCTGGCACTATACGACAACAATGCATCGTTTACTGCCGCGACTTCCGCGTACACAACGGCGAATGAAATTTCCGGCACTGGGTATACAGCGGGGGGTGGAACGCTTACGCGTGTTGATCCATCAGATTCTGGTACTACAGCGTTAACTAGCTTTTCAAACTTGACGTTTAGTACCGCGACGATCACGGCGCGTGGTGCGTTGGTATACAACGACAGTGCCGCGGGTGATCCTAGTGTAATCGTATTGGATTTTGGCTCAGATAAGACATCAACAGCAGGGGACTTTACTATTGTTTTCCCGACAGTAAATGCGTCTGACGCTATCATCCGTATAGCCTAGAGGAGACAGCCCGTGGCCTCGTCAACTCTATATCAAGGGTGGGGTAGGTCCACATGGAGCGACGGATCGTTTGGCACACCTATCCTGAAGATTTCAGTTGATGGGGTACAGGCCACAGGATCCGTCGGATCCGTTTCTGTTGTCGCCAATGCTAACGCTCCGGTCACGGGGCTAGAAGCTGCGGGATCTGTTGGCTCGGTCACAGTTAAGGGCAACTCCACTCACGTCATCGTTCAAGAGGAAGAGGCCGTTGGCGCGGTAGGATCCGTTTCTGTTATAGCAGAAGCGAACATTAGCGTAACGGGTGTTGCGGCTACAGGTAACGTAGGTACTTCTACGGTTACAGGGAATGCAAACACTCCGGTCACGGGGTTAGAGGCCACAGGGTCGGTGGGAACTGTAACGGTTAATGCCGCTGCGGATGTCGCCGTCACTGGCCTTGAGGCCGTAGGTAATCTAGGCACTGTTACAACTACAGGAACAGCAAATGTCCCAGCGGTTGGTCTTTCCGCTACGGGAGGCGTTGGTTCGGTTGTTGTCGAATTAGGAATGTCTGTCTATGTGACAGGAGTCTCCGCTACAGGGCAGGTCGGATCAGTTACGACGGTTGCCAAGGCAAATGTCGATGTGACGGGTGTTTCAGCTACAGGGCAGGTCGGGACGCCCTTGGTTTGGGGAACTATTGTTC
>Ga0222717_10004258_pt1 | contig 10592 bp, 9 predicted proteins | sample C33_18DmetaG_FD_165053 | JGI IMG/M metagenome (GOLD analysis project Ga0222717, IMG submission 165053) | Estuarine water microbial communities from San Francisco Bay, California, United States - C33_18D | ecosystem: Environmental > Aquatic > Marine > Unclassified | place: USA: California...
GAACGTGTACTTGAGGGTCTTACCAGCCATAGGATGGTTGTAATCGATTCGAGCACGTCCTGCGGCAAGGTAAGACAAGTATCCTTGTCGGTTGTTGATGTTGACTGGAGCGCCGATGTAAAGGGAATTTGGGTCTTGAACCGCACGGACGAGTTTGTCAATGCTGATGGTTTCAATCTGAGTGCTGTCTTTCTCTCCATATGCTTCAGCAGGAGCGATTACAATCTCAATTTCCTTGTTGGCTTTTGCTTCACCCAATGCGGCTTCAAAGCCTGGGATAAGTTGACCGCCACCGACGACACAGACCATTGGTTGGTAGGTTCGACTTTCTTGGTGCGATTCGTGCTCTTTTGCGACTTTTTCACGAGTGGTTTCGATGAGTTCACCGGTTTCACCGTTATACAATTCATAATCAACGTGGATAATAGTTCCTTCTTCCATGGTAATGCCTCCAAAGGGGATGTTTCGGCGACCGACCCCCCCTTCATAATTCCATTGGAAGAATTCATTCTTCTTCTGAAGGAGTTAATTTGCGATTATTGGAGGTCAGTGAATCGTTTTTACCCTGTGAAACAGTGACCAATGTCATGCCTGCAATCATCAGGCCCCAGCCCGCCCAAACAGCATGAGAGTGGGGGAGAACGTAGATGGTGACTCGAACCAACTCAACGGATTCAAGTCCGTCTTGCTGAACCGTCTGCATCAAGGCATTGGATTGACTGCCGTCAAAAATAAACACAATATCGCCTGTTAATCGAGTCAATGTATCAACCTCTGAGCGCGGGAGGTCTTGAGCATCAAACCGGAGCATACCCGGCCGAACTTCACCGATTTCTTTCGCTGTCCCGTCCGAAAGGATGTCGTAGATTCTAATGTTTACACCGACAAAGCCATCGCCAACTTCCAACCCTTCATCTTCCAAAAGAAGCTCAGTAAACTCATATCCAATCCCTTCATGGACAATCATTTCGTTCTTGACCAACGATAAACGATGACTGGCATCCCCTCGGTCAACCAATGTCGTCGTTGAAAGATGGCCCAGGAGCAGCAAAATCAGTCCAAAGTGGACAATATGGGCACCCAACGGAATTCGTCGGAACGTCCCTTTTTTCTTGGCTGTTGCGATTTGCCGAACCACTTCTCGTCCAACAGGAGCTCCAGCAAGCAGTAAGAATGGAAGGCTGAACCAAACAATATGGCCTCGTTGAAGTTGTTGGGAAATCGGAGTGCTGGAATCCCCACCAAGTGAATCGGGGAACAGAAGGGCACCGACTAAGGCAACAACTGTCGCCCCACCAAGAAGGTACACATTCTGAGTAGAGTCGTCTTTCCTTCTCGTGTACAAGAACAAACAAACACCGATCGCCATGAGAAACGGAGCGCCGTAGAGTTCGTGCGCATCAAAATTGATGGCGTCGATGCTAGAAATCAGCAAGACCCATGTCAGTACCAAATAGAGGCTTACGACAAGAACGCTGCCCCACAGGGCCAACTTTAGCTGCATCTTGCGGCTGTTAATTGCAGGTGATTCTTGGTCATCGGTTGGAGCCAATAACCACGGCAAGACAAACGTAACCAGCATGAACGCTGCAACAGGCAACTCCAACATTTGCGACCAGGCGAGCGATAATCCCATGACCACGCCTGCAGCTGCCCACGGCCAAGCACCCAAAGCAGAGGGAGCGTAATACAACGGCAAGAAGAGGGCTGCAAAAATCATGGTGATGATGACGTCCTCTGTCAAAGCAAAGACCAAAACCGTGAGAATCGCATGCAATGGTAGCGAGGTAAACGTCGTGTAGGACCACTGTTCCTGATTCAAGGCATCGGGTTTTGAGGTTCTCCTTTCGTGTGCAATACCCATCGGAAGCAAGAGAAGACCTACGAAAAGTGCATCCGGAATCAGCCCCCACGTCATTCCATCCGCTTCTGAAAGGAAGAGCGCGCCAATCAGCGCAACAACGGCAGGCACTGCAGAAACCCAAACTGTGGATTTACGCAGCGGTTGATTGCGATATTGTCCTCTCTGTATGGCAAACCAGCAACCGATTAAAATCATCATCCATGCAACATAGGTCATAATCTCCGTTGCGGCAGGATTCTCTTTGAGGACCATCAGGCGTCCAAACACATTTTCAGGCAGGGTCCCGGAATCATCAGTAACAAAGGTGTGAATCGACGACGCCCAAACCCCTCCGGCCCGGGTCACCGTTGTAGCAAATAGGGCTAAAACGCCGGTTAGAATTGCTCCACCGGACCAGATAGAAGGTTCAACGACCCCCGGCCGCGTTCGCAAGTGTACCAATCCAACCAAGGCCAACCATGGAAGAAGTGAACCCGTTTCTACCGGGTCCCAGGCCCAATAGCCACCCCAATCAAGAATGAGATAGGCCCAAAGGCCACCAAGCCCAATTCCGACGGTTGCAATGGCGAGAGCCGGACGAGCTACCGTCAAGGTTCGTTGCTGAAGCGACGTGTTGCTGTTGAGATAGGCACTCGATAGGCCGATACTGGTTAATTGGAAACAAAGCGCGTAGGTCAAGAAGATGAGAGGAGGATGTATCACCATCAAATCGGTTTGCAACAATGGATTCAAACCACCACCAAAAAATATTGTCGGCGTAGCCTTGAAAGGGTCCAAAGAGAAGGAAATCAGCAGCAAAGCCAAGGTTGAGACGTGGGATATTCGAAGTCGTGTCTGATACAGTTTGAAATCCTCTTCCTCACCTTTGAGTGGGCGTCTCAAAAGCCACGATAGTAGCCCCATCCAGCCGACCCACATCAGCAGTGGACCCTCACGAGCGGCCCAAGTTGCAGCAAAACGATACTTGAGAGGAAGGGGTTCACCACCGAATGCGGCAACATGGTAGATTGAATCGTTATTGACGATGAACAAACCTGCTAGAACAAAAAACGGCATCCCGAGGAGAAAGTGCAATGCGCAGGATAGCCAAGGGCTTCGTTCGTGTAGCGTTGGGCGCCATATTAAGACACAAAGCGAGATGAGAGCAAGCCAAAGCGTCGCCCCCCACATGATACAGTGTGGAAGCCCGCCCCTCATGTGCTTTGCTTATCTGTCATGAAGTTCGGGGGATTTACCATCCGAAGAATTTCGCACGAGAATATCCAAAGGAAAGGAGGACTGGTATCACACGTTTGGTGAACAAAATTGGTTTTCTAACCAAAATTCTCAGACCAATAACCACCTTATCAAATGGACTCATGTTTCCAAGTTCTTCGGGAAGACACCTCGCCATGGTCGACATCTCCTCATCGGTCAAATCATAGAGGGCTGTTTTCCCTTTCAAAATTTTATGATAAGGGGGGAATCGTTTCTTCCAAGCCTGCTCATAAGCCATCAGGCGGTTGTTGCTTAGATCGTCTTCTTTCATCGCAGCAGCGATGGTTTGTGCTGCTTCTCTCCCGGACCAGAGTGCAAGGTGAGTGCCTCCTTCAAACAACGGTGAGGTGAATCCCGCAGCATCTCCGACCAGAAGGATTCCATCGCCTACCGTCGTTGAACGCGGCCCGGATATTGGAATGGTTCCCCCAAACGGACGGATTTTGATACCTTCAGCCCTCCACGGGGGATTTGCAGTCGGTTTGTCAGCAAGATAGGTGTCTTCTATGAACGAGTTAAGGTATTTGATGGCGCCTTTTTTGTCGGTGGTAACCAGCCCAACATTGGCCCGTCCACCTTCTTTAGGAATCATCCAAACGTAGCCGTGGGGAGAGTACTTTGGCCAGAGGTAGAAATCAAGATACCCGTCGTTGGGGACATCGAGCATCTCATATTGGAATCCTGCAATAACTTCCACTTCCCCGCCCATGTCCAAGAGTTTGGATGCTGCGCCTGAGACGCCTGAACCGTCAATAACGGCTCGGCATTCGATTGGGAACTCGTCCCCTCTACCGTTGATTTTCCAATTGACAAATTGATTTTCGCTATTGTAAACTCTCTCCATTGAAGTCACTCGGTGTTGAAGGAGGAGTTCAGCACCTTGTTTGCTGGCTTCATCGCACAACCAGCGCTCAAAAAGATGCTTTTCCAGCACATAACCTTGCTCGGTGAGGAGCTTTTCAGTACCGTCCGGGAAAATCACTCGTATGCCTTTGACGTCCAATGCCTTGACATGGTCGGGCAATTCAAGGTCAAGGTTTTGCACCGCTAACTCCGAGAGACATTCGCCGCAATGAACAGGAGTACCGACCTCAGGGTCAGCCTCTAAAATCAAAGTGGAAAGCCCAGCTCTTGCAGCGTGTAAGGCAGCCGAACCGCCCCCTGGACCAGCGCCAATTACGACCACGTCACACGCCCTCATCTGACCCCTCTATGTAAGAGAGAGAGCGGGAGGCACATGAAGAAAACGGTTGCTTCCTACGGAGGCAGCAAAACCTCCATCAGCACCATTAGCATGAATACGGAGGTTCAAAGGCAAGAACGACCACGCTGGCTTGTGGCATGGAGAACCCTCAAGCGTTGGATGACCCACCTCGAAGACCGAGGAGAGTTAATTCGCATTGATCGCCCCGTCGACGTAGTCTACGAAGCCGGAGCCATCGCCGACCTTCTGGTCAAAAACAATGGCCCTGCAGTGGTGTTTGAACAACCACGACTCGCCAATGGAACGATATCGCCCATGCCTCTGGCCATGAACCTCTTTGGCTCCCACGACCGGACCCTACGAGCGCTCGGAGCCAAGCACGAGACCTCAATCGGAGACCGTATGGTTGCCATGATGAAACCTGACATCGGCGCCATGACCAAGCGACCGTGGACGGCGCTCCCGCTCGCAAGAGACGCCTTCGCAATGCCTCCAAAGAAGAAGAGAAAAGGAGCGAGCCAACGCGTCCGGCTCCCTCTTGACCTCACAGCCTTGCCCATACCCAAGACATGGCCCATGGACGGAGGGCATTTCGTTACGCTACCTTTGGTCGTCACCAAAGACCCAAAGACGGGCGAACACAACCTCGGCATGTACAGAGCCCAAGTGTTTGGACCAAAGGAACTCGGCCTTCACTGGCAGATTCACAAGCACGCCGCCGATCACGCAGCAGCCCTAGGGCCAAAAGGAAAAATGCCAGTCGCCGTTTGCATTGGTGGGCCACCGGAGTTGATTTTTTCAGCCATATCGCCACTACCCGACAACCTCTCCGAATACCAGTTTGCTGGAATACTAGGACGGAAATCACTCCCGATTACCAAAGCACTGACTCAAGACTTGATGGTGCCCGCCGAAGCTGACGTCGTCATCGAAGGATACTGCATCCCTGGTGAAACCCGTACAGAAGGGCCGTTTGGCGACCACTTCGGATTCTACTCCCTCACCGGTCAATACCCTGTTCTCCACGTGACGGCCATTACCTGCCGAAAGGATGCAGTTCTTCCCGCCACCATCGTAGGGCTGCCTCCGATGGAGGACGGGTATCTTGGCGAAGCAATTGGCGGGCAATTTTCTCCAGTGCTGCAATTCCAACATCGAGATGTTCGCTCCGTTCACCTGCCGCTTGAGACCGGGTTCCACAACCTTGCTATCGCCGCCTCCAAACAACGCTATCCGAGGCAGGCCCGAAAAACTGGCCTTGGGCTTCTTGGGGCGGGACAAATGATGTTTCTCAAAATCATGGCCATGGTGGATGAAGATTCAAACACCAAAGACCTTGAAGCATTCTTGGACGCCCTGAATGACAAAGTGGACATCTCAACCGACATCACCGTGCTTGATGGCATGGTAGCGGATTCCTTGGAAGCCGCAAGTCCGTATGAAAACGTACATTCCAAACTCCTCATCGACGCAACAACACTGGCTGCAGCCGATCCAAGAAGTTCACGTCAACCTCTAGAGGGTTCTTTTTCCGAAGAAGCGCCCGGGTGGAGACAAGGTTCCGAACAACCTCCTTCCTTCTCGAACTTAGAAGCGGTCCGAGCGCTGCCGGAAGTCGTACAAGCACGAATGCTCAGAGGAAGCATGCTCGTAGTCACCACCAATGTCGGTGGAACTCCATCGCCAGAACTCGGCTCAAGCGACTCAGATGATGACTCAGAAGGCAAACGAAGAGAGAAGGTTGAGCAATTGAAAAAATCAATCTGGCAATTGGAAGATTCCGAAAACCTACGCTGGTTGTTCATCACCAACGACGATGTTGATTTGGAAGGTCCGAAAGCTCGACGACGGCTGCTCTGGCAGTTGACCTCTCGCTTTGACGTGGGTCGTGGATTATCATTTGATGCAACCCGCCAACGGCTCTGCTGGGATGCAACCACTCCGATTCCATCGTCGGCATTCGGCGTGCGAAGATGGCCTGCCATCACCCTACACTCCCCTGAAACATTGGAAAAGGTGGCACAGCATCCTGAATTAGAATCATATGAGTGGCCCCCCCACCTGTCCTTTGGGGGACCAGAGTGATGGACGTAAAACAAATCATGTCCTTCATCAAAATTGAACACACCTTGTTCTCCCTTCCATTTGTCCTCATTGGCTATTTTATCGCCCACGACCAATTCAACAGCCCCCCAGGTATTGACCTCCTGTGGATTCTTCTCGCCGCAGTAGGTGCCCGTGGTCTTGCGATGGCACTGAACCGCATCATTGACCGAGACATCGACGCAGCGAACCCACGGACTCAAGGACGCCATCTGGCTTCGGGCTCAATGAGCCTCAGAACTGCATGGAGTCTCGCTGGAGGATTCCTTGTTTTGCTGCTGGTTAGCGCTGGCATGCTCAACCAAGTGGCCCTGATGATGGCGTGGTTGCCCGTCCTAACCTTTGCCGTCTATCCATACATGAAACGGTACACATGGCTGTGTCACTTTTGGCTGGGGCTGTGCTTGGGCCTCGCTCCGGCTGGAGCGTGGGTGGCTGTTGCTGCAGACGTACACGGATGGGCCGCTGTAACAGGGATGTTTCCCAACGAAACCAACTTCCTGTGGGCGCCAACAATTCTTCCAATCTCAATCGGGGTCATGCTTTGGATTACTGCTTTTGACATCAATTACGCTCGAATGGATGTTGAAAGCGACCGAGAACAAGGAATTCATTCCTTTCCCTCGACCTTTGATGATAAGACCACAACTCGCACAACCGTTCAACTCACCTTACTCTGGTTTGCTTGCTTTGCAATCTCCGACCCAATGGACGGGATATGGTTCCTTGGAGCCGCAGGCATCATGGCCGTTGTGAACATCTGGGTCGTGTTGGCCCGTGAGAAGTTTGTTGATTTCCAAACCGTACTGTTTCGTGCGTCCATGCTGACAGGATGGGTCTTGCTTGGTTCCCTACTGCTTGGCTTGTCTGTAGATGTCCCGGTGGGCGTCGATTAAAGAACAGGGCAATTCAATGAGTTCCAGTGGGTTTGTTAGGTCAATTGTAGGATCCTTGGAACTTCTTAGGCCAAATATCATCTCTCCTAACACCCACGCTTGAGATGCCTGATGGAACGCTACCCTATGACAAGGTCAACTGCACACCCACCTGATCCTCATATAATCGCTTTAATTCAGCCCATTCATCCCAAGTCGGCACTTTACAATGATTGAGACATTCATTCATGTAGAACTCTAGAAATACATCGTGATTATTTATCAAACCATTATCTTGATGTTTTAATAAGAATTTTTCGATATGTTCGCCAAGTTTCTCTTGATACATGATATTCCTATCAAGTCTAGGTAAATAATTCTTCAATTGTCCAAAGGGCCCCCTTTGCTTAGATGGATGAGCAGTCGGTATCCTTTGCACATCCATCTATACGAAGGGGTTTCAAAGGGGTAGATTTAGCAAAGAGTGTGAAGAACGACTCTTTCCTGTTTTTGTGGGATAAACTTTCAACTATTGTAAAAGATTGTTCTAAAGGTCTAGAAATAGCAATTGATGAGCCGGGTGATTTGTTTGTAAAGACTGTAAAGGGCAGACCTTTTGCTAGGGTGAGGATTCAAAAAAAACATGTAGGGGTCTATCTTTTGCCAATGTACTATTATCCCGAAGTATTGCCTCATAATCTATCCAAAAAGAAATCAGGAAAAGGAACTCTAAAATTCCAACATGAAGATGAAGACATTAGTACAGACCTGTCCTGTTTAATCGAGAATTGTTTGACATTTGTCGAGCACTACTGAATCCAATATTAGTGCGATGGGGTTGCAGTGGGTCTTTTCAGACGCTAGCGTTCCAACACCCGTCAATACAGAGGGGCCCACTTTGCTCCTCATTTTCAATCATGACTGGAATACACGCGCTTCATAAACGGAAGCTCAACTATGCCGTAGAACAAATAGATGCTCCCTTGGAAAATAATAGCGACCAGTAAACCCTCCAGCGAACCAGCTTCTATGGCTGCCCCATAAACCGAAAGATTGCCCACCCCATACATTGGGTTCGAGAAAATGGAATAGGGCCCTGTCGTCACCAGCCCTCCATCACCGGCTTCATCCAGAAACAAATCACGATAGTAATACACATCCATGCCGACCAGAAGTGTTGCCCAGACTTTGGCTACAGTGCTGATGAGAAATGTAGTTGCTCCGACCAGGAGTATCAAGAGATGTGGTACCTGCAAGTCCAGGCTACTTGTGTAATGTTGCAAGAACATTACTACACACCAACCTTGGTTGAAGTAAACAACACCTAGAACCGCTTCATAAACAGTCCACGCTCTGTTTTTTCCCATGCGATGATGCATGTAATGATGCAATCTTGCCTTGTAGAAGATGATGTGACATACATAATAGATACACCACACCACAACAACGTAGAATAGTGCCTCCTCGGAATTCGTGATCAAAGTTAGAGAGATAAAAAATGAGAGCGCAATGAGCACAAATGTTGCTCCAATTTGCAGAGCGCTCCGATCGAGTCGAAGTCCAGACATTCCAACAACAGTGGTTACAATGTCAAAGACGGTTCTGGTCGCTTTCGACATGTACCTTTGAAAGCGACTCAATCTATTAATCAAGCGTGCTGGCTAGTATCAAGGATTCATGCAATAATCCGTTGCAATTTATGTCCCATACAGAGGGGAATTAGCGGGTCGACGCGTAAGCTGGCGTTTGACAAGGCTCATTGAGGGCCCTAAATTCATGCCTTCTCTTCACAAAAGACCTACGCTTGATTGCGACATAACCGTGGCTTAGTCTTTGTCAGCAAGAAGGCGGAGTGTAAGATTCATGAGCCGAACTACCAACCTAACCATATGAACCCCCTCATCGAATCACTTCTAGAATTCAATCAGTCCTTTGACATACCAAAACTTGAATCCCCAGCCTTGGGCCCAGACGAGTTGATTGAACTGCGCATCAAACTCCTGGAAGAAGAAGTGCAAGAATATGCGGAAGCGGCCAGGGCAGGTGATTTAGTAGAAATCCTCGATGCTCTCGCTGACATTGGATACATTCTTGCTGGAACCATCATCAATCATGGCATGCAACACATTTACGACGATGCATTCAACGAAGTACACCGCTCAAACATGGCCAAACTCGTGGATGGAAAAGTCCTGCGAAGAGAGGATGGCAAAGTCATGAAACCCGAAGGATGGCAACCACCACAACTTGCTCAGTTCCTTCCTTCAGATGACTGAGCAGGCTCACATGGTTTCATGAAAGATGAGGTTCTCGTCGGTAGTATGACGCGACCTGTTGCATTGGTTACTGGCGGAGGCCGCGGCATTGGTGCTGCGATTTCTGATCGGCTCGCTGCAGATGGATACGATGTCCTGTTAACCTACAATCAATCCTCAAAACCAGCTGAAATGATTGTGGACACCATTCGAGAACGTGGAGATGATGCGCTCGCAGTCAAGGTTGATTGTGCAGATTCAGGAGAAGTTGGACTTCTCGGGCAACATCCATGGATGGCTCGAAAAATTGAGGTTTTGGTGCTTAATCACGGCATTTACAACCGTATTGAAGGTCACAAAATGACCATGGACGACTTGGATAGGACGATGAAAACCAACTTTGAAGGTGCTGTAGCGGTTTGGAAGGCCGTCCAGCCCCATCTTTCCGATGATGCTAGAATGGTGGTCGTTGGCTCCCAACTAAGCATTCGGGGTTCCCCTCATGGTGCAGATTATTCCGCATCAAAGGCTGCTCTTTCAGCGTGGGCACGTTCATTGGCCCAGTCTGTGGGGCCTGAAGGTAAGCGAGTGAATGTTTTGGCGCCAGGATATGTTGACACCGATTTATTGAGCGGTGACTCACGTGAAAAGCGATTGCAACGAGAAGGTGAAGTGCCGTTACAGCGAGTGGGAACTGCGGAAGATATGGCCTCAACCGTTTCGTTCCTTGTAGGTCCAGATTCATCGTACATCACCGGAGCAATTCTTCACGTTAACGGTGGACTTTATCTCCCCTAATCGTGCCATAAGAGGGATTGCTATGGCTGAACAATGGGATGACGAGGGTGCGTTTGAGGATGAAGCTGATCGCTTGGTTGGCGAAGTTGACCTCGACGAACGCAACCCCTTTGACCTTTCAAAAGCACTTGAAGGTGCGGCTTTGGATGAACTGAACCCTTCAGTAAAGAGGTTTGAGTTGCATGCTGAATTCACCCCCGGTGGAGACCAACCAAAAGCAATTGAAAAATTGATTT
>Ga0222717_10004264_pt1 | contig 10585 bp, 13 predicted proteins | sample C33_18DmetaG_FD_165053 | JGI IMG/M metagenome (GOLD analysis project Ga0222717, IMG submission 165053) | Estuarine water microbial communities from San Francisco Bay, California, United States - C33_18D | ecosystem: Environmental > Aquatic > Marine > Unclassified | place: USA: California...
ACTCCACGCATTGATGCTCGTATCGACCATTCTCATGTGGGAAGTCCTCGATATAATCATGGACTCTGGGAGGCAACCCATCAGAACAAGTCGAAGCACTGCAACCATTCGCGGCGTTAGGGCAGCTCGGACACATCAGCTCTTGATTTTCCTCAAGGCATAGATCGGGGGTTTTACAGTTTTTGCTCATGGTGGGTGTTCTTAAACGTTCGATGATAAAATTTTGCCGAGACTCAGCACATGCACCGTGTCTGACTCAGGCGCACCCCATCCAGATCGTCCAAACCCCGTGTGATGCCCCACAAGTTCTACAATCATCCACGGGCGATGGTTGCCGTATCCGTTCACGAACTTGATTCTGTCGTATTGCTTGGATAGTCGCTTATCCCAAAATGGTTTTCGCTCTCTATACTCCTCTTTCTTTGCTCCGCTTTGGATCATGTCGAACCATTTCTTGTGGAGTGTAAGATGAAGAATCGAACAAGTCGAAGCATCCGGCAGTTTGCCGCTTGGCTTGCTTTCTGTGTTATCTTCGTTCATGTTGTTGGTTTGGTGGACGTGGTCAGTCTTCGATTTTTCCTTTGTGTTTTTGAAATCGGCAGGTTCTTTTCTCCACTATTCGCCTCCTTAGTTTTTTTACACACCAGAGTATTCCATTTTCCCACTTCTCTCCGCCCTTCCATTTTTTATATAGTTTTTTAGGCTTCATGGGCTAACTCGTGTGTGTTGATGTAACTCTCGTTTATAAGGATTTGTGTGCGTAGTTCATTTGCCTTGGCTCGGCAATCGTTGGCTTTTTTGTAGTCGCGCTTGGCGTTGTAGTGCTTCTGTGCGAGCTGTATGAGTGCGAGGCGCTCTTTGTCTGATGATGCGGCGAGGTAGAGGTCTTCAAACTCTGGTGCTTTTTCCTCTGATTTAAGGTGAGCCTCGGCCCATTCGCTAACGGAGCGGAGTGCTGCTTTTTTCCCGATGTTGCGTGCTGGCATGTTCCCGAAATCTGTTTCGGTAACATCAGTAACGGGAATGATGCTGTGCATCTGGGCGAGTGGTGTGCCGTGGATGAGTTCTGGTGAATTTCGCTTGCGGGCTGCGTCAAGGAGCTGCCGATCGGTAAGGTTCTCTAGGCATATCTCGATGATGCGATCGTTGGCCTTAGCAAGCTGCTCGATTTGTGCGTAGCAGTCAGCGAGGGCGGTGTGGTCTGCGCTGTCAGGGCGGTCGTATGGAAAGGCGATGTTCCAGACGGTGCGTAGATCGTGGCATTGGTAGTATTGCCAAGGGGTGCGGTAGGAGGTGGCACAAGTGGTGTTATATGCGCTGATGGCGGCTTCGATCATGGGGAAGTCAAAGGCTGTGCCACGGCACCAGAATTGTTTTGCCTTGATGGTGTGGGTGAGGAAAGTGGTGAGCTTGTGGATGGCATCGCCCAGGGGGAGTGCACCACCGATGTTTCCGGTGAGTGGTTTGGCGTGGCCTTTGGACTTGTGCCATGTGATCGTTTCTGCGTCTTTGGTTAGGCCGTATTTTTCCGATACAAACGGGCAGATGTGAAGCTCTAGGGATTGGCCTGTATTGAAGGTGTCTGGGCAGAATTCTACGGCGGCGATCTGATAGATTATGGAGCCAGTCTTGGTGCCGAGGGTTTCGATATCGATCATTACAGCTATAAAATCTGGAGTATGTGATGTGGTTTTCATGGAGTGTATTTTTTGTGTGGTGTAGGTGTTGGGATGTCAGATGTTAGGATGGTGTAGATGCCTCGGCGGTTGAGCTTTTTGACGGCTCGTGTGCGGCGGCGTTTGTTGCGGATCCGCGTGATGGATGGGTGTCGCTTTATGGAGAATTCGTGGAACATAGTATTATTTTACTGCTTTAAAGACTTCTTGGCCGTCGATGGCGTCTGTCAGTTGGTTATTGTTCATGATTTTATAAAAGTGTTAATGTGGGTCTGTGATGTGGCGACGATGGCTGCTAGGAGTTCGTGGTCAGTGGGTGGGCGGTGGATGTGTGAGTGGTTGGGCAGTATGGCGGTGGTGAAGATGGCTTCTTGCTTCTTTGTAAGGGGAAAGATGAAGCCGCGTGAGTTGATGCGTGTGGGGTCTACGATTTCTCTATCTAGCAGGGTTTTTGTATCGTGGGCTTTCTTGAGGCGAGCTAGGGTGGCGATGATTACCTCATTGGTGGCGCGTGATGGCGCGAGCTGGGAGGTGGTCATGCTACTGAATGAAAGCACGGCCCGAACTCCGTCTGCTAGAGGGAAGATAAAAGCGCGGGATGATGGTCGCGTGGGGTCGCGGAGCTCATGTGTCTGGAGTGCTTTCATGGTGCTAGTGTCGTAGTAGGTTGGCTTCGTAGAGGATGGTAGAAAGTGGTAGGGGAGATATTTTTGCGGTGAGTTCTAAGAATGTGGCGATGGTGCGGAGTGGAACCGGCTCATTGGGAGGTGTGATGCCGAGGTAATGGCAAAGTCTTGGGAAGTTCATGGGTATGGGTGCGTGAGATGGGTATTTCTGCACGAGATATTCTCCGCTGTGTGGCTGCGTAACTTCAGCAGGGCGGAAGCTCCATGAGTGGCCTTGCCAATCGAAGTCTATGGGTTCTGTTTCTGATCCGGGCATTAGAAGATGATTAGTCCAGGTGTAGAGTTTCATTGGTGTTATTTGGGTGAGGGTGTTAGTTTTTCCACGATGTAGCGTTTGTGGCGTCCTTTACCTCTGGTCGAGAAGCGAACAGGGGTGCTGGTTTTTGGGGATGCTGGGTCTGTGGTTTGGTAGATTTTTCCTTTTTCTCCGTTAGAATAGTTGCGGAGCAGTAGGCCGACGGCGGATTTAGCTGCGTGATCTAAGCTGAGGTTCTCGCGTTGTTGCTCTGCGCTCCACTCGCGGCGTCCTTTGAGCTTCCATGCGACGAGTTCGTGATCGTCCATGGTATCTATGACTTGTTGGAAGGTGTATTCTGCGTGTTTTGTTACTTGAGCTAGGTGGCCTACGAGTTCTGCCATGTCTGTGGATTCAGTGTCGCCTGCGTTGGTGAGATTTGGTCTTTCGAGGATGTTGCCGAGGCCAGAATGCTCTACGATCCCGCCGATGGTGTTCCCCCATTGCTCGAATCCCAGATAGGTCTTGCCCGTTGCTTTTGGTCTATCAGATTTATTCCAGTATCTAACGAGTGTCCAAAGGGCTGATAGGGTCTTGTGTCGGTTGGATGTATTAGATAGCCATACGTCATCAATGATGCGGGAAACTTTGCGGTCTTGGACGTTGGCTTCCTCAATGTTTAGATCGATGGTTAGAAAACGCTGCATCACGTCCGTTCCGATGTTGAGGTTATTGCCGGTGGCGAAGATGGTGGCGTTGTTTTCGGCTTCAAACATTTCTGATTTACCAAGGATTCGGCCTGTCCATGTGGGAGTTGTCATAAATCCTTCGAGCGGTTGGGAGGCTAGTAGTCCTCGAATGTTGTCGAAGCAGATATAGTTGCTCGCTGCTAGAGTTTCTGAGTCGAGCAGCTTCTGCATTTCCTCGTCATTGGGTCGCCATGATTGAGTCTTGAAGGTTCCGAAGATGGTGGAGATCACCATCTTCGCTAGGAGGGTTTTGCCTGATCTCTGAGAGTTAGCGTTGTACAGAAATCCCATGCGTGATGCTTCATGTGGCACGCAGCCACCAGCAAACATGGATACTGCTGCTGCGATCTGGCATGCGAAGGATCGGGAGGTTTGTATTTTCTCGTCAGAAGAGAAAAAATCTGGAGTGAAAGGCTCGCTCCAATCGGCAAAGGGAAATTCTCGGTAAAGGTCATAGAGGTAGATGACTGCTTCTTCAAGGGTCATGGTGTCATCATAAAAGCCGTGGGAGGAAGGGAGGTTCTTGTGCTCTATGGGGAGCGGATCTGTGGTGGCGGTGTTTGATGGGAATGTGAAGGATTTGCTGTCTGCATGATAACCGGGAAGCGCGAGCACCATGTCGTCAGAGTCGTTGATAAGTGGCATGGGTATAGGGCGCGTGCGCTTGATCTCTGGCATGGTAAAACGAAAGTCGATGGATTCGAGAGTGTTGGTGGCGACGTCCTTGGACATGGATCGTAGGACGTCCATAGGTTCTCCATGACCGTCGAGGCGGGTCTTGTATGTGAGGACATATCTCTCAACCCATGAGATGAATGTCTGGGGCTTCATGGAGTCGAGTCGCCTCCTTTCGTCGTTGGGGGTGACGATGATAGTATCTCGTCTAAAAAGTGGTGCTTTGGCTTTTGTTAGGGCATCTGCCATATCTTCATTGAAGTCATATTGAATGGTGTTGTCTCCTGGTAGTGGTATTTTTTGTTTGTTGCCGTGGCGTGAGGCGTGAGGGCCGGCAGCCACTTCTCTGAGTGGTGAGGACATTTACTGTTAGTGGGTGATGCGTTAGTGAGTGGGTGAATTTTCATGTTTCCATGCGTCCCAAGAAGCTCGAAGCTGGGTCATCAGCTCTGGGGTGAGTTGCAGGGTGTTCCAGTGGTGTAGCCATGCCATGAGGGGTTTTCTTCCTGGAGGGCGTCCTTTGTCTGCAAGAACATGCAGTATGCCTGTGAGGATGGCTGTATGGGCGTCGTTGTCCTTGTTGGTTTTGCACCATTGTAGAAAGGTGGGGCCAGTAGGTTTGTGGCGTTGGTCGGGGAGCTTTCCTCTGATATAGTCTACGAGATCTTGCCGTGTGAGCTCTCCGCTTGCTACGAGGTCATTGAAGTCCATGCCTTCTGTGGATGGCTGTAGGCCATGCACGCGTGAGATTATCTTCTCAAGGGATTCGATGAATGAAGGTTTTCGATCAGCGCATTGTTCATGGAGACACTGCTCTAATTTGTGGGGAGATGGTTTCTTGTGAAGTGGGCAGCGACGGCAGGGTATAAAAAACCATGTTGATCCGGCTGTGTCGGCATCAGCAAAGGCGAATGCGATTGCATCCTCGCGAAGTTGATAGTGGGTGAGAAATTTATCTCCAGAGGTAGCTCCTCTGAGCCCGATAACGGCGATGGATGAAGGCCACTGTTCGAGGGTGTGCCATTCCATAATGTCAATCAGGGCGAGGGCGTCCCATTGGCCTTCGAGTATGAAAAGATATTTGGCTTTGGTGTGATCGCCTACGATGAATGGCCAGCTTCCGCAGCCAGAGGGGGAGAACCGCCATGATTGTTTGGGGTGGTCATTTCCTTTAGTGTTGGGCGAGAGGCGAATGTGAGTGGAAACCGAGATGAGAGATTGAGGCAGGGGATCACTACCTTTGTTCTTGGTTAGTGATGGCGTGGGCATCTCGACGAGGAACGCTTCGCGATCGATCTTGTAGTAGGGGTATAGGCCGATGAGTCCTCGTTGAGCCGCCCATGGTAAAAGTGTGTCGGAGTAACCGCGCCATTTGGCAATTCGGGAAAGCTCTGCGTCGTTTTTAGTGAGTGCTTCATTGGCATCGAGCCAATCTTGAAGAGCTTTTCCTGTGAGTGGGTCGGGTAGTTTTTCTTCGCGCTGAAAAGACTTACGTAAGTCTTTTTTTGTGGCTTCGGTGGGCGTGTAATCTCGCGCTCCTATTCCCGCGATGGAGGCGAGGTCTGGTAGCGATTCACTGAAGTTTACGCCTCGGGATTCTTGCCAGTAGCTAAAGATATCTCCACCAGCTCCGCAGCCGTAGCAGTGAAAGGTGTTAGTGTGCTCGGTGATGTGGCATGAGGGTGTTTTCTCGTCGTGAAACGGGCAGCGAACAACGAGGGAGCTGCCACTACGGCGCAGGGCGTGGCCGTCCCTTTCAAAAAGATCAGCGATCTTGATGCGGGACTTGATTTCTTCGATGTCGTAGTGGTCTGCCATGGCGTGAGGCTTGGTCTGGAGCTTGCCCCTCCGAATGATGGGCGAGACTGCTATCGCGGTATCTACAACCGCCTTGTTTGGTATGTAATTTGTGTCGTGAAGACAGTTCTCCCTAGATGTTCAAGGGGGTTCCGTTAGGCGCGACGGATGCCTACGATGTGGCAGTTTTCAAAGCTGAACTTTTCGCCAGTTGCTAGGCAATGGGCGCTTGTTTTCTTTCGTGCGCGTTCTTCGGTGGCCGCGATAACCTTTTCGACGGTATCGGGGCTATGAACGTGCCTGCCCATTACGATTATAGGCTTACGATGTATTCTTGTTAGGAAGGTCATTGTCATGCCGATCACACGAGCTCTCACTGTTACTACCATGGATCTTTGGCGTGGATGTGGAACGAGTTGGCGCCGGTGCTTGCCAGATCGGGTGTTTTGACTTCCTTTGATGTGAGAGGGCTTATTGCGTGGGCTGTTATTTGTGTTCGAGTTCATAATGTTATGTTGAGATTTGTTTAGGTCGTTCGGTTTAATCTTCGAGAGATTCTGAGACTTTTGCAGCGAGTTCTATGAAGGGCTGGAGCTTTTCTAGCAGTTCAAGTTTGTTGGTTCGAGGGAGGTCGATAATGTTGTCTTCTCCCACTCGTTGCTTCCATTGTTGGAATTGAAAGAGGGTTCCTTCAATGGTGGTGATGCCCGCTCCCAGACCAGAGTTGTTTGATATTTCCTCATTGGTGAGGATTTCACCTGCTTCGATGCTGCGTTTGAGTTCGAGAGCGGAGAGCTTGTGTTTGACTGCGATCTGGGCCCACTCTTCCTTCAGCTCCTCGGTGGCAACTTTGGATAGGATTAGGTAGTGCTCTGATGTTAGTGGGTAGGCTGACTTGAAATCGTAGCTTAGTTTTGCGATCCCAAGGGCTGCATTGGCATCTGATAGGGAAAACTCAAGTTGTTCGATGTTTTGTCCAACAACTTCAGCCCCAAAGTTATCGATTCCGTATCCTACAACATCGCCGAGGGCTTTAAGGTAGTTGTGGTGAACGTCTCGGAGGGTGGTGATGGCCTCTACCCATTCGTCTTTAGTTAGAGGGCCGTTGATGACTGCTCCGTGGTCGGTGACTTCGATAGTGGCAGCGGGTGATATAGCTAGGAATGAGGACATAATGTTAGTGGTTGTTAGTGTTGGATAGATTTTTGAGGGTGGTGGCGAGGTTGGAGAGTTTGAATCGTTTTTTGCGCCAGTGATCCTCCTGTGATGAGATTCTGTAAGCTTCGCATGCCTCCTCGCTTTTTTGGTGGGCGCTGGGCCTAACTCCTAAGAGCTTTTGCCAGTGTTTGGTGCATTTGCTTACGGCCTGCCTGGAAATGTTGTTGGCGTTGGCGAAGCTGGCTTGATTTAAACCGTTGAGTGCGTCGAGTTTGGTGGCGAAGGCGATTCCGGCAGCAGCGAGCTTGGGATTCTTCGAGCTTAGTAGGCCAGCGACGATGTTTTGAATGATCTCGGCCTGATGTTGCATGGCGGTCTTCGCAACGATTTCGTCGTGCCAAGCTGCGATCGCGTTGGCTGTGGATATATCAATATCGAATCTGTCTGCGAGCTTTTCTGATAGATCGTCCAGCTCTTCCGCTATGTCGGTCTGCACGCTCGCTCTGGGTGATTCGGCGAGGTCTTTTTTCTGATCGGGTGAATGGCCTCCTACTTTGTGGCTGTCTTTCGGAGGGTCGATAACTCCATGTTCCAGAGCCTGTTGATATTGTTCCGCTGTGAGTGTGGAGATCCAGAGGGCATGAGCTTCTTCGGCTCGTTTTTGCAGACTTGCAGCGTGTTCGTTGTAGGCAGTTACAGGGTAGGACATAGTATTATTGGGGAAGGGTTAGTTGAGAAGGTGGTCGAAGTCTCCGTCGCGCCATTGCTTCCAGATAAGTTCAACGTGGTTCGCGTCAAAGAGAGTGGTGGAACCTGCTTTTTTGCCTACAAGTTTTCCTAATGCGATGAGGTCGCGTGCGAGCTTGTGGGATCCAAACGAGAAAAACACCTCGTCTTTGGTCATCCCGAGCTTGGGGATTCTGCGAGCGAGTAAGGAGTCGGGTATCTGTATGCCTGCGCTCATGACGTGGCCCCTTTCTTGCTCATAAGATCTTTGAGTTTGACTTGTAGTTCTAAAACTCTTACACCAGCGGCGGCTCTAATGTAGTCGCCTTCGCCAGTTCGATTGAGGAACCGCACATATTCAATTTCTCTATTTAAGAGTTTTATGCGGGCGTTAAGAGGTATGCTTGTCGTTTCTGTAATATCCATGTGACCGTAATATAATGATACTATGATCATAAAATAATACGTTAGCGAGAAAAAAGTTGCATTATTTTTCAAACCGTATTAAAATATTTGCATGAGGAATGCTAAACCATCTACTTATTTCTCACGTGCGCTTAATGAGATACTTAACCAAAGCTATGCTGGTAACAAGGCAGCGTTGGCAAAAGACAGCGGAATAGATCGTGCTGTAATCTCTATTTTAGCGAAACCGGGAATAGCGCCATCGACGACACGACTTGAGGCGATCGCAAAGGCGTTGTCAAAAGAGGATAGGGTGCGCTTATTGTTGGCTGCGGCCCGTGATGTAATCCCACCGGTTTACCAATCAGAGGTTCTTGAGGATGGATCAACGCTGCGCAAATCCAGACTGTCAGATGATCTGGCCTCGGTGATCTGCTTTCTTGAGGAAGAGGCACATACCGATCCAGAGACGGCGGCGTTATTGCGGAGTATCGGTCGGTGGACAGGTGTTATAAGCTCGGCCGATGATTAGGGCTGGATTACGTATCACGCTTGTTTATTATCGAACGACCACATTGATTTGAGGATCTCTTTTCGTTTGCTGATGTAATCTTCCTCAGTAATGAGTTCTTGCTCATGTAGTTTTTTGAGCTTTTTAAGTATTTTCGAGATGGAAGGCTTTTTCTTCTTGGGTTTCTTTTTTTTCTTCGTCGGTGGAGGGGTAGTCGAAGCGGCAGAGCCGTGTTCGATTTCTCCAGTTATAGGAGTAAAGCGAGCGTAGTATTTCCATGCGGTGTCGCGATGTATCCCCATCCAGTGTGCCACTTGTTCGAGAGATCGACCTGCTATGATCCGGTTGGATCCAAACGATCTTCGGAGATCGTGAATTGTGATATCAGGATACCCGCAATTCTTGAGGTGGGTTCTAACTTTTCGGTCGAAGTCGTATCGGTATTTCCATTTCCCCCAAGGTTGATGAGGGCGGAGTAGGTAGGGTGACTGGGTTCCGTTATCGCTGAAGTAGGTGCGTAACTCGTTCACCAGTTCAATAGACACGCTCCTTTTGCGCCCCATCATTCCTTTGCGGCTCCATGACCCGTCTTTTTCGATAGCTGGCACGGTAATGGTTCCTTGTTCAAGGTTCACCCATTGCGGCCGAGCTGCTGCTATTTCACCCTTTCTCATGCCGCATTCGCATGCGAGCAGTAATATAAGTTCCAGCTCTTTGTCTTCTGTCAATTTGGCAGAGTCGAGGACGTTTCGGACTTCCTGGCTAGTTAGGAAGTTAAGTCTGGGGGTAAAGTCCACCCTGGCACGGGGGATGCCGTCGCATGGGTTTAAGTAAATCTTGTTGTTGCTTGTGAGCCAGCGGCAATACTGGTTCATGTGGGATTGGTAGTTGTTTCGCGTGTTGGCGTTGTTTCGCTCTTTGACGTCATCGAGCCACGATATGATCTTGTCGTGGGTGAGTAGGCGAGGGTGTTCAATGTTCATGTGCTTGCCAGCGAGTGTGAGTATCCTTCTGCGGGTATCTGCGTAGGTGGTAGTAATGTAACTGTTGCTGATGGCGTAGTGCAGATGCTCTTCGAGCTCTTTATCCCAACTAGCTGCTACGAACAGTTGCGGGTGCTTCTCAAACTCTAATACTTGGGCAATCGCATCTTCCTCTGAGTCGGCCTCGAATGGCACGCGCACAGATACTCCATCGATCGTCCTTCTCCATCGCCATTTTTTGCCGTGGCGTTCTAGTCCGGTGATCGTTCGTTTTTTCTTTTTTTGGGGCATGACCTCTGCTATCGGTGGTGGGCAAGATATCTGGGCAAAATATAGCGTTGGGCAGTGTTTTTGGGCAAGTTAAAAGCGTGCTCATACGTATGAGCACGCTTTTAAGTGCTATACCTACAATAAATCGTTGTAGGTATAGCATCTAATCCAATCCTCGTAATGAATAGGTCGCGAGTTCGACTCTCGCCAGCGGCTCCATATGGAATATAGGATTAAGCACATTTTTAACAATGACAAAAAAAATTTGGGCAAGAGAATTGGGCAAATTCTTTTGTGTAAGTGATCTTTTTCCCGCGCCCTTGAGGCTGTCGCGTTCCTCGTTTAATCCAGGGATGCAATTCCCACGCCCTTAATATTGGTGCGATCCCGCCGTATGTTGAGCATACCAGAATACTACCACAACCCACCACGACTACCTATGCCCATCATAGATCCTTATTCTATTAAGGTTTGCGGGCAAATTTGCAGAGGGTCATGGGTGGGAGGGGGTCACAGGGAAATCTTCTATAAGATTGTAAGATGGATTTTCATACCTGATTTTGTCATACTCTCATATTACCTATGCCCACCTATGTCACCTATGCAGTTACAAATGGAACATTTGTTAGAATGTAGATGGATATAGTATAAAAGAAGCCACCATGGGTAAAGGAAACTATTAAGTATCAGTTAGTTAGCAGGTTACCCGTAGGG